>Ga0214917_10000614_pt1 | contig 46535 bp, 45 predicted proteins | sample LL_1208_BB_MetaG_FD_177983 | JGI IMG/M metagenome (GOLD analysis project Ga0214917, IMG submission 177983) | Freshwater microbial communities from Lake Lanier, Atlanta, Georgia, United States - LL_1208_BB | ecosystem: Environmental > Aquatic > Freshwater > Lake | place: USA: Georgia | collected... | reverse complement strand
ACCAAAGATGGTATTGAACAAATTAAATACATAGCACTTGATAAGTCTAAAAGAGAAGACCTAGTAGATATTCAAGTCGAAGGATTTGGTGAATATTATGCAAATAACATTGTTGTTCATAATTCAAATATTTTAAATTCAATTACATATGGTCTTTATGGTACTACCTTTGATACTCTCAAAAAGGAGAAGAACAGAGATAATAAATTTATCAATAACAATAACAAAAAAGATTATTCAGAAGTTCAGTTAATTATTGAAATCAATGGTGAAGATTTTTCTATAAGAAGAAGAACTGAAAGAAAATGGAATAAAACACATGATGAAATAACATCCTGTTCAACAAAAACATATTTCAATAAATTAGACTCAAATGGTGAAATAATTGATGAAAATAATCTTTCAGAGCAAGATAAGTCTAAAACCCAAAAACTTATTGAACAATCAATTGGGGATTTTGATGAATTTATCACAAAATCCTTAATTAATGCTGATACATTAAATGATATTCTTACCACAGACCATGCTAAATTTTTAGATTCAATTCTTAGAGATACGGGTCTTGATATATTTGAAAAGAAACTTGAAATATTCAAAACATATAGAAAGAATGAATATAAAAAAGAAACACTTTTAAATATTTCTGTTGATAGATATAATGAACTTATTGAAAGTACTAATTTATTAATAAATGACTCTAAAATAGAAATTGAAGACAAAAAAGAAAAAATAAAATTATTAGATGAAAGAATTGAAAATGGTGAATTACATATTGAAAACACAATTAAAACATTAAAACCAATTGATTCTCAATTATCTAAAATTGATATTAATAAAATTAAAGATGAAATAAATAATTATCTTAAAGATAAGGATGAAAAGATAAGGTCTCAAAAAGAATTATTAAAACAAATTGAAGAACTTAATAAATTTATTTTGGATGAGCAACTTTACAATTCTTTAAAAGAAAAATCTAATTCATTCAATGATTGGTTAATTTCAAAAAACAATCAAATTAAAGATTTAAATAAAGAAATTAATGATATTACAAATGATATTGGTATTTTAAACGGTAAAATACATAAAGAAACATTAACTCTTTCTAAAATTGAAGCAAGTATTGATGTAGATAAAAGAGTAATAGAAAAAGAAATCTCTAGTTTAGAAAATAGTAAAATATGTCCTACTTGTAATCGTGAGAAAGATAAAAATGCAATTCAAGTAATCAAGGAAAAGATTGAAAACTTAAATAAAGAAATTGAAAATAAATCATATGAAAATAAATACAAACCTTTAATAAAGGATTGCAATGATATTATTTTTAAAATTAAAGAACAAATTAAAGATAAAGAATTAATTATTGAAAGTAAAAAATCATTAATAAGTAATTTTGATAATGATATTAAAAAAGAGAGTATTGCAATAACAAAAGTAAAAGAAAAGATTACAAAGATTGAACTAATCATTAAAGAGATTGAAAAAAGAAATAAATTCAAACAACAATATGATAATATTCCAATGTTAATTGAAAATATTGATTTAAAAGTTTCTCAAAAGAATGATATACTTTCAAAATATGAAATAAATATTATTTCTATTGAAGAGAATAAAAAGATTCAATCAAAAATTGATACATATAAATCAAAAGTTAATGAAATTAAGTTAAATAAAGAAATATTGAAAAATGATATAAAACAAATTGAATATAATATAGAAATTGGAAGAAATGGAATTAAAAACTATAAAGAAACAATTGATAAATATCTTCAACAACAAAGACAAGAGTTAATCAGAGAAGAGTATCAAAACTGTATCCATAGAGATGGTATTCCAAGCACATTATTAAAGAAACTTATTCCAAAAGTAAATATGTATCTTCAAGGATATACAGAAGATATTGACTTTAATGTTTTCTTCGATAGTGAACTTTTCTTTCAAATGTCAAAAAAAGAAACACCTGAAATTATTCAGAATGTTATTTCAGGTTCAGGAATGGAGAGAGTTTTTGCTTGTATTTGCCTTAGACTTGCATTGAGATTTATGAATAACAGGTCAAGACCAAATATTCTTCTTCTTGATGAATTGTTTGGAAAGTTATCAGAAAGAAATGCAATTAATTTTATTAACCTCATGAATAAAGTTAAACAAGATATTGATAAAATCTTAATCATTGAACATGCTTATGGTGATATAATCAATCCTGATTATCTTATTATGGTTGATAAAGATGAAAATGGAAATTCTTTTGTGGAATTACAATAAATAGCATGAATATATTCTATTTATTATAAAATAGAATGATATTCAATAATACAGGACTTACCAAAGATAACATTATATTTGATTTTGATGTTTCAAATGTAAAGTCATTTGATAATAACGCAGGATTTTCTGTAACTAGTTTAACATTTTGGGATAATTATATTTTGTCTGACCTTACCTTAACAGGTTATGGTCAAACAATGTACGATTTTGGTCTTGCTACATCTTTAACACAAACAAAAACATTCACAAGCAAAGATAGAAAACTTGTATTCAATAGAATAGGTTATAATGATAATTCAGGAAATACTACATTTGGTCAAATAATTTTAAATACAGCAACAACTGAAGGCAATTCTTTCTCATTATCAGGTGGTTATTTAAGTACATTTTTTAAATTAGATGATAAATTTTATGAACTTGCAAAATATAGAAATGAAAATGGATTTACAATAGATACTTGGATTTATTTACAACAAGAAACATTTGATAATATTAATTCATTTTCTGATGGATTTTTTATTTATTTAGGTGTTAAATCTGAAAATAAATTTAATATTGCATTTTCTGGTCAAAGCGATGATACATCAAAAATAACATATGATAGAAATAATTATCTTTCTGATATTGAATACAATGCAGTAGGTTTAAAATTTAATGAAGATAAAACCATTTCTTTAAGATATCTAGTAACATCAGGCTTTGTAACTGAATATAAGACTGATACACCAATAGAAACAACAGGTTGGACAAATATTGTAACAACATTTAGATATTGTAAAAAAATAAAAGATTATGATTCAGGAAATCTTATTGATTGTACACCAAGAAGAGATGGTTTTTTTAAAATATTTGTAAACGGTAAACTATACTATGAATTAGATAAAATAGAAGAATTTCTTTGGCTTAGACCATTAAGCATTGAACCTGATAAACAAATTGGAATTCCATTTACAATAAATTGGGGCGGTGGCACTTGGGGTTTAAAACATTCATATGTTGATGGTATATCATCATTAACATACACACAGAATATTATTACAGGTAGAACTTTTGAATATATAACAGGCTATACTTTAGAAAATACAAGTGGCTATGTTTATAATTTAGTAACAGGCCAAACATTATTTAGCGGTGGTACTTTTGGAACATTTGAATCTAGTAGCATAACAGGTGTTACAAGCGATGTATTTAATAGTTTAATAACAACTAGTTCAACAAGAGTTTATTCGGGTAATACATCATTATTATTAACATATACTGATTATACTGCATATACTTTTAGTTCTGCTACAAGCAAAAATTTATTAAAATTTAATGATAAAGTAGAAATTAAACCAAATAAAAAATATATTTTTAATACAAAACTTTATGATAATGATAGTTTCTATTGCTATAATAATGAATTATCTCTTGGATTTTTTGAAAATTTAAATTCTGAAAATATAGTAGTAACATCAGTAACATATTCAGATAATCCAAAAGTTTGGTCTGATTTAATTTTAGAATTTATTACACCACAAGTAATTACAGGTTTAACATCATATACACCAGTAGTTAAATTACAAGACATAACAGCAGCAACAAGATTATATCAGTTTTATTTTGATAATTTTAAATTTGATGAATATGATATATTAATCACAGGTGGTACAAATCAAATAGAATATGGTGATACAAATACTATAACATCCTCTATAACAGCAATAACAACAAATGTTTTAAATAATGTTTTTACAACAACATTTGTTTCGGGTAACTCTATTCTTTCAATGAATATTATCCCAACTGCAATAACAACTTCAGCAACATTTAATTTGAGTTCAAATTTAATAAATGATATTTATAATTTATCAAATGTAAATACTCAAGTATATAATGCATCTGTTGAAATTAGTGCCGACCATCCTTACCAATGTTCAACTACTTTAAAATTATTTAATACAAGTGCAGCAACACTATCATATACATCAGATACAGATAATTTATTATTATTTAATCCATCTTCAGGTATAACAATATTACCTGATAATAAATATGTTTATTCTGCTAAATTTTATGATGATAATAGTTATTCAGGAACAAACAAGTCAGTATTTTTAACTTTTTCTGGTGGTTTAAATTCTGAAATAACAATCGTAACATCAGTTACATATAATAATGCTGTTGATAAAAGAAAATGGGTTGATTTATATTTAGAATTTTCTACACCTTCAGCAATAACAGGAAACACCAATTATTTTCCCACAATAAAAATAGCAAATACAAGTGGTTTAAATAGAAATTATAAATTTTATTTTGATGATGTTTCTTTAATAAAATATACACCCGCTATATTACAAAATATTGTTTCTACTTCAGGATTAACATTTAGTGCAAGTGGTGATAATTTATTAATTTTTAATTCAGTAAACCTTGTCTCTGATAGAAAATATATTTATAAAGGCAAGTTTTATGATGACAATAGCTATAACTCAGGTCAAACAAAAGGTGTTTATTTAGCTTTTTCAGGTAATTTAGATAATGAAAATATCATTACATCATCAATAACATATACAACTACAACATCTGCAAATACTTGGGTTGATTTAAGATTAGAATTTTTCACACCAAAAACAATGACAGGTGTAACAACATATGTACCTGTTATAAAATTTGTTAATCCAATTGGTATATCAAGAAATTATGAATTTAGTTTTGATGAATTTGTTCTTGAACAATATAGACTTACCGGAGATACAAATTACTTTTTAAATGGTGATGGTGGAACATTTGAAAATAATATATCAGGAGTTACAAGTGATGTTTTAAATATTATAATTACATCAAGTACAGCAGTAACATATTCAGGAAATTATTCATTAAAATTAAAAAATGTAGAACCTGTTACATCTGTAACATTTTTGTCAGGATATGCAACAAGTTATACATATTTCTTTAACACAGCAAATACACTAGGTTTTGAATCATCAATTAGTGGGGTTACAACAGATGTGATTGATGTTGTAATAACATCCACAACAGCACAAACTTTTTCAGGTTTTAGTTCATTGTTACTTTCCGCATCTTCATCATCAACCAAAACAACATTTAAATACGTTTCAGGTGGAACAATATTATATAATTTTGAAGGAAGTATAAGTGGTTTTACTACAGAAATAAGTGCAGCAACATTAACATCAAGTACAGAACAATTTTCAAATAAATATTATTCAAGTTCAACATCATTAAAATTATTTGGTGATGCATCAGGTATTACAATTACAACAGGACTTACATTATATTCAGGAAATGTTATTACAAATGGAAATAGTGGTACATTTGAATATTTAACACCACTAGATTTTGATACAAACAATACGGCAGCATACTTTTTTGAATTGTATCCTGTATTGAGTGGTTCTGTAAGCCTTAGAATAGCACCATATCCACAGCAAGATAGTTATGCCCCATTCTTTAGTGTTAATAAAAATCTATTTTATTTTAATGATGAAATAACATTATTACCAAATAGCTTTTATTATTATGAAGGATATGTCTATGATTATACTGCATCAACACCAAATTTATTTATCACTGCATATACTGGTACAAATTCTAGTGGGAATGTTATTAATATTTCTGCATATACAAAAACAATAGCACAAACATTTACAGGTACAAATAAAGGAATTTATTTGGATACAATTCCTCCATTAAATCCTGAAATTACTATTTTATCTGCTCAAACATATACATCTACCACATCTGCCAATACTTGGGCGCAATTGAAAATTGCATTTAAAACACCTGCTGTAATTACAGGTGCAACCAAATATAGATTTTCAACAAGTATTGACCATGAGGATGAATTAGCAGAACCATCCGTAACTACACTTATATTTACAGGTGGAACAAGTGGTGAGACTGTAACATCTTTGACTGTTACAAACCAAGGATATAACTTCTTTTTTGATAATTATTATTTATATTATGAAAAAATAGATAGTTTTAGTTCATTTACATTATCGTCAACCACAGATATTTTAGTTAAATTTAGTTCTTTTACGATAACAACAAATACTCAATACTTTTTAAGTACTGAATTTTTTGACAATAATAGCTATTTAACTGGTCAAGATAAGGGTGTTAAATTAGAAATATCGGGTGGATTGAATTCTGAAAATATTATAATTTCTTCACTAACATATACAACCACTACATCAGCAAATACTTGGGTTGATTTAACATTTGCATTTACAACACCAAGCGCATTAACAGGTTCAACAACTTATACACCAATAGCAAAACTTTATAATAAAAGTGGTATAAGTTCAGGATATAAATTTTATTTTGATAATTTTACAATTACAAATTATCCTCTTACACCTTTTACATCTTTTACATTTAGTTCAATAACAAATTCTTTATTGACATTATCAAGTTTTACACCACAAATAAATAAAAAATATGTTATTGGTGCTAAATTTTATGATAATAATAGTTATAACTCAGGAGAAACTAAAGGTGTTTATATAGGATTTATACCACCATTAGACTCAGAACATACAGTTGTTTCATCATTAACATATACAACTACCACATCTGCAAATACTTGGAATGATTTAAAGATTGATATTAACACACCTATTTTACAAATAACAGGAAATAGTTCATATACTCCTTATATTTTTATTGAAAACCCAAGTGGTATAAATCAAAATTATAAATTTTATTTTGATGAAATTTATTTTGAAGATTATAATCTATTGCCTGTTGTATCCTTATCAGGATTTAGTTATGTTATTTCAAGTTCAATAACAAAAACATTTGAAACAAGTATTGAAAATGTTTCAAGTGATACAATAAATGCTTTATTACAAATTTCAAATCAAGAAAAATATTCAGGAAGTTCCTCACTTAAACTTTCATTGAAACCACTTGTTATAACACAATTTACAGCAAATACATTAACAATAAATGATGCTAATTTTGGTGAATTTGAAAATAGTGGTCACACTAGTGGTATTACTAGTGGTTTAACAATAGATATTTCAGGTGGTACTTTAGAGACAATACCATTTAATGAGGTTGGTAATCCATCAAAATTTGTATTAAATGTAAGAAATACAGATTTATCTGGAAATACATATTCTTCCGCAACAAATACAATATTTAAATTTACAAATCCAAAACCAATATATCCAAATAAAGTATATCAGATAGAATCAAGATTCAATGATTTCTTTAGTTTTGTTGGTCATCATAAAAATGTTGAATTAAATTTCTTGAATTTAGATTCAGAAAATCAAATCATAGGAAAAACAGCATATACTGATTCTAATTCTTTTAATACTTGGTATACTTTAAGAACAGAAATTAGAACACCTTCAGCAATAACAGGTAGCACTTCATATACATTAGCAGCTATAGTTGATTTTGAAGATTGTCCTCCATCAATTTATAGTTTTAAATTTGATAATTTTAAATTAATTGAGCAGAATGTAATAACTGGTTTAACTTATTCATCACTAACAAATAACATTTTTGTATTTGAAAATATAAATATTAAAACAAATAAGAAATATGCATTATCTACCAAATTTTATGATGATAATAGTTATTTAAGTGGGCAAAGTAAAAATGTTTATTTTGATTTTATTCCAACATTATCTACAGATAATACTATTTTAACATCCATTACATATACAACATCAACATCCTCAAATACTTGGGTTGATTTAAGAATTGAATTTATAACACCAACCGCATTAACATCAACCACATCTTACACACCTGTAATAAAAGTTGGAAATCCATCTGCCATAACAGAAAATTATAAATTTTATATTGATAATTATTCTTTTGAAGAATATGATTTAATACCTGATTCATTATCAACGGTTACTATAACACCATTTAGTTCAAATACAGATAATTTATTAATTTTTGATAATGATTTGGAAATAAAACCAAATAAAAGATACATTTTGGATGGTTATTTTTATGATAATAATGGTTATTATTCAGGTTCTGAAAAGGGAATATATTTTGATTTCATAAATCCATTAAACAATGAAATTGAGATATTATCATCAACAACGTACACAACAACCACATCAGCAAATACTTGGGTTTATTTATCAATTGATTTTGTAACACCAATGCAAATAACAGGATTAACATCATATACACCTGTTATTAAATTTGAAAATCCTACAGGTATAACATATTATTATAATTTTTATTTTGATGAAATAAAATTCCGTCAATATGATGTAATACAACTTACAGGATTGAGTTCTTATACATTAACAAATGAAATAATTTATAATAGAGGTGTAAAATCTATAATAAAAGATAATTTTGATGGCTCTTTTTATGGAAAAATACAAAGACTTAGAATGTATGATATAGATTTAGATTTTCCTGAGGTCAAAAAGAACTATAATTACTTTTCCAACATATATGGATTTAAAAAAATTAAATAATGGATTTTTACATAAAACAAAATAGCGAATTACCAATATTAGAATTAAAACCATATAAAGGTAAAAATTATAATGAATTGCTTGAGCAAATTCAAAATGCAACTGTTTTGTTTTCAATGTTTGATGAAAAGGGATGTTATAAAATAATTGATAAAAGTGCAATTATAAATACAGATACCAAAATTAATCAACAATCGAATCAAGAAGATAATTGTAGAGAAATTATAGATTTTACAATTCAATATAAATTTACTAAAAAAGATACTTCAAAAGCAGGTAAATATAAAGGACAATTTAAAATTATTTTTGAAAAATATGGAGAACAAAAAAACATAATTATACCATTAAATTATGACCTTGATATTGAAATATTACCATCAATTACAAAAACAACAATAATAACAAATTAATAATTATAAAAATAAAACCATTGTTTAATGTTTGATTTTGAATTAGATAACTCTAATTACTTTGATTTTTCAACAAAGAATAGAAAAGATATTGTCATAAGACAAAATACAAATCTTCCTTTGATTGAAATTTATCCAATCCCAACTGAAAATTTTTTTAAATTATTAGATTACATTAAAAATGCAACAGTAACATTCTCAATGTATGACCAAAATGGTCAATATATTATATTAGATGATAGTGCAACAATAAATCTTAATACAACAAGTAATAATCTTCTTAAAAAAGAAGATGATTGTAAACAATATATGGATTTTACAATCCAATATAAATTTGATAAAAAATATACAAAAAAATTAGGAACATTCTTGGGAGAATTTAAAATTACTTTTATAAATAATAAAGAAGAGAAAACGCTAATAACACCAATCAAATACCCACTTAAAATATTGATTATACCTGCTGCCTCATAATTATTAATTTATAAAACTATTTATATAAAAATATATTAATCAATGCCACTAGATAGTTACATCACCAAACCTGATTTTTCAAGGCAAATAAAACAATACTCAGGTACAACAGCCACATTATCTGGTATAACAAATATCCTTGAACAATTTCTAGTAAAAAGTATTGAAATAGATACAGCAGGTGCTTTGTTTGGTGATGTATTAGGTTTTGATGGTGTTAAATTTCTTCCAAGTGTTTCAGGTGGTCTTGGTAACGGTATTTTAAGTGGTATGATTTTATCATATAATACCGGATTGACTTATAATGTATCTTCAGGAACATATAGATTTAATGGTATAATATACAATTATACAGGAGGTAGTGTAACAATACCATCAGGTGACCCAACATTTAGCAGATTTGATGTTGTATATGTTACAGGTGACTCACTATCAAATACATATGTATTAACAGGAACTGCTACTAATAATCCAACAATACCAACATTAACTGTAAATCAATTACAGGTTGGTATTATTTCAGTACCTGCTAATTTTACAGGTGGAACAGGTTCTACAACAATACAAGTAACATCAGATACAGTATTTGAATTTTATAGTAATGGTGCAGGAACAGGTATTCAAAGAGCAGGTGCAGGTGGTAATGCACAAGCACCCGGAGACTTTTCTTTTGCACCATCAAGAGACTCAAGAGCATTTGCAGATGATTCAATTGCATTAGGTCGTGGTATACAAGCATCAGGTGTATCACAAACAGTTGTTGGTCAACATAATGTTCCAAACACAACAGATTTTTTTATTGTTGGATATGGGGCAAATAGCGGAGCAAAGGCGAATGCATTTAGTGTAAATAATTCAGGAAATACTTTCGTCTCTAATAAACTTTTTGTAACAAGTATAGAAGTAGAAACCACAGGAGCAAGTAATAATTTTGCTTTAATTTATGATTCAGTTAATAATAAGTTTAAACCACAATCTATATTAACAACAACAGGTGGTATAACGGGAATTACATCAGCAGGTACGGGAAATATATTATTGTTATCAACAGTTACAAATAATACATTAGTATATAAAAGCATATCGGCAGGTACAAATATATCAATAAGTGAAAACAATGGTACTGTAGTTTTTAATAATACATTTACAGGTATAACAACCGCAACAAGTCTAGATAATGGTGTTAAAGTTTTATTCTCATCAAATACAACTAATTTAGCATTTTCTACTTTAAGTTCACAAACACCAAATTTATTAAGGATTACATCAACCCCAACAGGTCTTATAGTCTTTAGTGCTGCAACACCACCCGAATCTTCAGGTATAACAACAGGAACAAGTCTTGGAAATGGTGTTAGATTGCTATTTTCATCCAATACAACCACACTATCATTTTCTACTTTAAGTTCACAAACACCTTCTTTACTGAATATTATTTCATCCTCAACAGGTGTTATTTTATTTAGCGCAGCAACACCACCTTCATCTTCAGGTATAACAACTGCAACAAGTTTAGGAGGTGGAGTTAGATTATTATTTTCATCAGATACATCCAATTTAGCATTTGCTACTTTAAGTTCACAAACACCTTCTACATTAAGAATAATATCCTCATCAACTGGATTAATTTTATTTAGTGCAATAACATCAGGTGGTTCAAATGTAACGCTTACTTCAGCAGGAACAGGAAATGCACTTTTAATTTCATCTGTAACAAATAATAATATTGTACAAAAAAGCATATCAGCAGGAACAAAAACAAGTGTTACAGATGATGGAAATGGTACAATAACTATAGCTACACAAGAGGAGGTAACAGGTGGTCAAGCAAGAAATTTAGCACTTTATAGAACTTCAGCAGCAATTGTTTATAGTTCATTCACAGATGGTGCTTCAATAGAAGGATTAAATATAAGATTAGCATCACATACATCATCAACAGGTAGAACATATACAGTTCCTGATGTTAGTAACAATGCTGATTTTGTAATGACTCAAGGTTATCAAATTATTAATGGTAAAAAAGAATTTATTAGTGGTTATACTGTTGGTCCTTTAACATCTTCATCAAGTAATTTTATTGATAATGTATACAATCTCCAATATACAAATAAAAGTGAAACAATTCAAACTTATAATGATAGTCAAGGCAATAAACTTGATATATTAAATTTAACACATTCATTAAAAAAATTATATAATATAAGAACAACAGAAGAAGTTTTATCAACAGGTGGTACTAATGTTGGCTTATATGAAGAATATCAAATAAAAAGAAGCGGTGGAACAGATAATGATGGGTCAACCAATCTATCTGGAACTGTTATTGCTAATGCTATTAATTATAGAAGTTCAATTAAACCAAATAACTTTGTAGGTGGCGCACATTTTATATCAAATGCTTCATACTCAATCCCTGCAATAACTAATGTTGTTAATCAATATTATGAGTTTAATATCAAAGGTGCTAATACCACTCATTTTCCACATTTAATAAATTCTTATAGAGGTATAAGTTTAGCGGGTTATGCAGGAGGTGCTGGTACAGAAGATGCAGAAGTAACAGAATTCTATGATATATATGTGGGTAGAGTTTTAAGGCCAACAGGTTCCAATCCTAGTGTTACAATCAACAGAGCAGCAGGTTTATATATTGAGAAAAAAGACAAAAGTACAGACCCAAATAAAGATATACCTAGCTATGATGTTTTAAAAAGAAATTTATTTAATAGTGCTGATGCAAAAAGTGTTTTTTACACAAACACACCTTGGTCTTTATTTGCCGAAGCAGATAGAGCATATATTGGAAATACATTAGTTTTAGCAAGTGCATTAACACTTACATCTGTAACAAGGGGTGCTTGGCTTGATATTGGACCATCACAAGCAACAAAACCACATATAAATTTTAGTTCAGGAACAGCACCAACATCTCCACAAATTGGTGATTTATGGTGGAATGGAACTCAACTTTATTTTAGAAAAGATGCTTCAACAAATGTTGATTTACTATCAAACACATCAGGTGGAACATCAGGAATAACAGATGGTCAAAATGTTGGTTCAGGTGTACAAGTATATTTAAGTTCAGGTACTGGTAATTTATATTTTAGAACATTATCTAGTGCAACACCATCACAATTATCAATAACACAATCAGGTAACTTAGTTATATTTAGTTCTAATACATCAGGTGGTTCAAATGTAACTCTTTCTTCAGCGGGAACAGGAAATAGACTTTTAATTTCATCTGTAACAAATAATAATATTATACAAAAAAGTATTTCAGCAGGAACAGGAATGCAAATTACTGAAAGTAATGGTACATTAATATTTGTTAGTACTGCAACAGGTGGAACAGGTAGTACATTATCAGGCGATTATTTACCATTAAGTGGTGGAACAGTATCAGGTAATACTTTATTTTCAAATACTATTGGAGATAAAGGTATTTTAATTTCTAATAGTGCAATTACATTTCAAGAGTCAAGTGGAACAGCAAATGTTACTCTTAAAACAGATAGGTTACTTTTTACCACTAATGTTGATGTAAATATTCTTGATACACTTCCAAGTGGTTATATGGTCATTGCGCCAAGCCCATCAGGAGAATCGGGTAAATATATTAGAGTTAACTCAAATAATATTAGTTGGGAATATGCTGATTTATCAACAGAATTTTTGGCATTAACAGGTGGAACTGTATCAGGAGAAACTATATTTTTAAGTGGTATTTCCGCAACTAGTATATACAATGATTATATTGATTTTAATACAGGTGCAACAGTTACATCACAAATTGGTAGATTAAATTGGAATGATACTGATGGTACTTTACAATTAGGATTAAAAGGCGGTGTTGTTAAAAGTCAATTAGGACAAGGTTTAGTTACTAGAGTTGTTAATAAAACTGTACCTTTAATAAATTTATCAGCATCAACATATAATGTTGTAGTTGTTGCAGGAGCAACTGGTCAAAGATTATCAGTTAAATTAGCACAAGCTAATAATGATGCAAATTCAGCAGGTACATTAGGTGTTGTAGCTGAAGATATAGCATCAAATCAAGAAGGATATGTTATTACTGTTGGTTTATTAAAAGATATTAATACGACAGGTTCTTTACAAGGAGAATCTTGGAATGATGGTGATATTCTTTATTTATCACCAACAATAGCAGGACAATTAACAAAAAATAAACCTCAAGCACCAAATCATACCGTTATTATTGGTTATGTTGAATATAAACATATAAATCAAGGAAAAATATATGTTAAAATAGATAATGGATATGAACTTGATGAACTTCATAATGTTAGAATTACAAGTCCTAGTAACTATAATATTTTAACTTATGACGCTGTAACATATTCTTCTTGGACTAATACCACATTAAATGAAGCATTAAGTAAAACATTACTAACAGCAAATATTCCTGTAACTTCACAAGTTGCACAAGTTAATACATTTTATTTATATGATAAAATAACAATAACATCAGCAAGCGCATCAGTAACTGTTACAGGAATTTCAGCAAATACATCTATAAGTGCATATACACCATCAATTAAGTTTTTTGCACAAACAGGTGTAACTGTTACATTTAGAAATAGTACAACATTAAAAACTGAAGGTGGGTTAGATGCAGTAATTAGTGGTAGTACTTATGATAGTATAACATTCACATACAACAATGAAATTGGAAGATATTTTCAAACAAATATAAATAATTATATATAATGCCATTAAGTTATAGACAAGCAGGGAATTTATTTGTAGCGGGGCCAAATATTGCAATATATCCTTCAGGAAATAGTTTTGCCATTTCAGGTTCTGCTGTTGGTGGAGGAGGTGGAGGAGGTGTCACTGGTCTTACTTCAGCAGGTACAGGTAATATATTATTTCTTTCATCAATAACAAATAATAATTTAGTACAAAAATCTATATCAGCAGGTACAGGTGTTGCAATCATTGAATCAGCTAATGGAACATTAACATTTAGCGCAACAAGTACAGGTGGAATAAGTGGTACATATGTTAGTGGTCTTACTTCAGCGGGTACAGGAAACATATTATTACTTTCATCAATAACAAATAATAATTTAGTACAAAAATCTATATCAGCAGGTACAGGTGTTGGTATAACAGAATCAAATGGTACTATAACATTTAGTGCTTCTAGTTCTAGTGGAACAATTATAAGTGGTACAAATTTAGGAACAGGAGTAGCTGTTTTTTCTGGTGTTAGTGGAACAAATATGTTATTTAGAACTATAAGGGCAGGTTCTAATGCAGGTGTTTTTTTATCGGGCAATGATATTGTATTTTCAGCAACAACAGGAACAATAAATGGTGTTACTGCTGTTACAAATGTTGGTGGTGGTATTATTGTTGCATCATCAGTTACATCAGGAGCATTAATATCAAGAACAATATCAGGCTCTGGTGGTATTGATGTTATTGAATCAGGAAACTTGGTTGTGGTTAGACCATCATCTACTTTAACCGCAAATAGATTTCTTATAGCAGGAACAGGTGGTGCTATTACAACAAATGAGGCATACCAAGTTGATGCAAGCGTTGGAACTATGGCACTTGGATTTTCAACATCACAAAATAATACAACAACAAGATTATTACTTGGTCAAGGAAGTGGCACAATATCACAAATAAGATTTACTGCATTTCCTGCAAGATATTCATCTGCAACAGCGGGTGATATATTTTATAACTCAACTAGTGGAAATAGTTTATTTTTTAATAAAACAACAACATTACAAACACCTTTTATATTTAAAGATAATAACTTTAGCTTAACATCATCTTCATTAACATTTAGAATTTTAGAAACTGATACAGGAGGAACTATAAATGCGGTAAGAAACTTTCAAGAATTTGGAGTATTTAACTCAATTACTTCAACAACAATATCAGGAACGGCAGAATTAAATGTTTTTAATACAGGAACAACTGTTTTAGTTGGCACAAGTATATTAAAAGCATCTTCAGATAGCGTAAACCCCCAATTAGTTACAGGTAAAAAATTTAGATTTAATGCAAGGGGAACGATTGAAACGACAAATTCAGCAGGTAATTTAATAGCAAGAATGAAATTAGGTTCTGTTCTTATTGCTAGTTCTTCAACATCATTACAAAACAGTATACCTGCAAATAGTTATTTTGAAATTAACGGAACATTTACAATACGCTCACAAGGAAATACTGGAGTAGTTTTGGGTAGTGCTTATATGTTAACTGACCATAATAACTTTGTTGGTGGTGGTTCAAATATTGTTGGTGTAAGAGCAATTACAACAACAGGTTCTACAATTGCAACAACAGCAGATACGGCTTTTAATTTTACATTACAAAATGAAACACAAGCAAATAACATTTATGTAATAAATGAAGCAACACTAGAATATTTAAATTAACTATTTATAGTTAAGATGCCATTAAGTTATAGACAAGCAGGAAATTTATTTTTAGCAGGACCAAATATATCAATTTATCCTTCAGGAAATGGTTTTGCCATTTCGGGTATATCAACAGGTACTACAACGGGAATTACAAATATAACAACTATTGGTGTTGGGCAATTTTCAATAGCATCATCAATAACAAATAATAATTTAGTTTATAGGAGTTTATCAGCAACAAGCGGATTTGGAATAATTGAGTCACCAAATGGAACACTAACATTTACTGCTGCAAATCCAAGTGGCATAAGCGGTGTTTACGTTAGTGGCATTTCTTCAGCAGGAACAGGAAACATATTATTACTTTCATCAATAACAAATAATAATTTAGTCTATGATTCAATAGTTGCAACAGGTGGTTTAGGTATTATTGAGTCACCAAATGGAACTCTAACATTTACTGCTGCAAGTTCTGTTGGTGGAACAATTATAAGTGGAACAAATATTGGAACAGGTGTTGGTGTTTTTTCTGGTTTAACAACAATAAATAACCCAAATGATACATTAGGTTTTTATAATTTATTAGAGGGTGATAATGTTGGTATAGCAACAAATGATAATAATGAAATTGTAATTAATAGAGGTAGAACTGTTGTAAATACATTAACTAATCAAGGTGGTGGTTCTATAATATATTCAAGTATAACAACAAATAATATTACTGTTAGAACATTTTTAGCATCAAGCAGTGGTTTTACAGTTGCTTTAGTTAACAATCCTAGCGTTACAGGAGCAACATCAGCAATAACAGCAAATACACTTGTTAGAATAATACCAACAAACGCAACAGCAGATAGATTTTATATAAATTCATCAACAGGAACACTTGATGTACCTGCTGCTGCAACTCTTTCACCACTTGCTGCATCTGCAACTATGGGTATTAATGCAACACCATTAGCAACAACAAGACTATTAATTGGTGCAGGAAGTGCAACAATATCTCAAATAAGATTAACACCATTTTCAACAGAAACAACAAATCCATCTGATGGGGATGTTTGGTTTACAACATCAGGAAATACTTTAAAATTTGAAAAAGGAACAGTAGCAACTGATTTTATTTTTAAAGATAATAATATTAGTTTATCAGGTTATTCTAATATTTTGGTTGTTGACACAGGAGGTACTATAACTCCAAGATATGTAAACTCATTTGGTGTTTTTAATACATTATCATCGGTTACCGTTGCAAATACTTCAACAGAAACATCAATCATATCATCTGTCTTTACAGGTTCAACAACAATACTTGCATCAACAAATCCAAATAATCCTGAATTAGTAGTTGGTAAAAAATTTAGATTTAATGCAAAAGGAACGATTCAAACTGACAATACTAATACATTAGAAGTAAAAATAAAACTTGGTTCCACAACAATAGGTACAACAACAGCATTTAATGTAAAAAAGAATATTAATGCTCTTACTTATTTTGAAATTGATGCCACATTTACAATAAGAAATTCAGGTATTGTTAGTTGTAATGGTAAAATATTTGCTTCAGAGATTATACAAGATAGCCCTAATATAAATATAAAGGGTATAACTAATCAAAATGCAACAGTAGCAACGACATCGGACCAAGTTTTTGACTGCACAATTAAATTTGACCAAGCGCAACCAAATAATATAATAACAATAAATGAATCAACTTTAGAATTTTTAAATTAAAATGAGGGATATATCATCAAATTTAATATCAACAATTTCAAGTAATAATTTACCAACAACTTTTCATGGAGAAAGCATTAACTTTTTTTTAGCTGCCAATATAACAAACACAAATCAAAAAGTAGCTGTTGATAATTTAGTAAGAGATTTAAAAATAAATAATTTATGGGATAAAATGATTGCTATTTATCCTCTTGTTGGTGGAACAGCAGATACACATAAATTTAATTTAAAAGACCCAAGAGACTTAGATGCAGCATACAGATTAATTTTTTCTGCTGTAACACATTCATCAGGTGGTATATCACACACAGGAACCACCGGAGGTGCGGATACAAATATAAGAGCATCATCATTTTCTTCAATTACAAATAATATACATTTATCAGTTTATAGTAGAACAGATTCAAATGATACAGGCAATCCAGCAGCAGGTGCTATTATTGGTTTAAATGTAGCTGCCACTAGTCAAATAAATATTTACCCAAGATATGGTACAGCAGGTTTTTTATCTAGATTAGCTGATAATAGCGGTTTATCAGGTCCGGCAATGACAACATCACTTGGATTTTATCTTGTAACAAGAACATCTTCAGCTTCTAAAACTTATTTTAAGAATGGTGTTAATTTAGGCACTTCTGCACATACATCGATTAGTTTATCAGCATCCACATCCAATATTATACTTGGTAGATATTCTAATAATCCAACACCTAGAGAAATAGCATTTGCATCATTTGGTTCAGGACTTACAATTAGTGAATGTGTAATTTTTAGTCAAATAGTAGAATCCTATCAATATAGACTATATAGAAATGTAAGTCTTACTATTTAAAATAAAATAATATGAATTTAATAGATATAAGCAATCATCCATTAGATAGTACTATAAAAAGGAAGGCAAAGAGGGCTAGGATTATTACTGACGAGTATAATTCAAATGAATTAATAAACATTGATTTATATGTATTAGTAAAGCATTACAAAGAGGAAAATCTCATTGATGAACCATATCCATTAATACCTGATTATGTTTTTAGATTAAGGGCTGATAATTCAACATTTGTTGACCCATTTACAGGAGATTATGTTGATTCATCATTTCCAAATGCTATTGGTGAAGCTGATTATTTTATTAATGTTATTGCATCTAATCCTGTTGCTATTGATATTGTATCGGAGACAATAATTTTGAGAGGTGATTCATTTAATAGATTTAATAATTATGGTATTGCACAAATTGTAAATTGGATGTAATATGGAATTTAAAGATTGGGATATTGTATTTATTAGGAATGAGGATGGTATATCAATCTTTAATAAAATATTTTATTTTTTAATAAGATTTTTTTTAAAATCAAAATATAATCATTGTGTTATAATAAGGGATTTCAATGGAAAGTTATATGTTTGTGAATCAATTGTTTCGGGTTTTGTTGTATCAAAAACACTTGATAGGTTTATAGATGAGCAGAAAAGATTTAAGAGGGATTTATTAATAAAAAGGTTTAAAGTTACAGTTGGTTCAAGGAGAAGATTTGTTGAAATAATCGGTGCAAAATATAATGCAAATTATATATATTATTTATTGGGGATTAATCATAAAAAAATGACATTTAATTGTTTTCAGGCAATAGGATATATTATAAATGATAATGATTGGTGGAAAGTTAAACCAAATTACTTATTAAAAATTTTTGATTAGATACTATTTATATAAAACATTATCTAATGAAAAAAGATAGATTAGAAAAGATTGTTAAAATTGCAAACAAACAAGTAGACTCTAAAAAGAAGAATCCAAAAGAAATTGAGGAGGGTATATTAGATAGTACTTTTAGCATAGCTGTTATTGATGATGAACCAAGAGGTAATGGTGAGATATATGTATCTAACACACAAGACAGAATAGCAAGACAAACTGCAAATGCAACACAAAGGTCATCTATTTTAGCACCTCCTGGATTATTTTTGGGTATTGTATCAGAGGATTCAATTCTTTCAAAAGACGATGATTTAAATGGTGATTTAATTGATGATACGCATTTTGAAAATGATGATTTGGTATCATCTATTGAAAATGTTGTTAAATTAATTCCTCAGGAGTCAAAGAAATTAAAGGCTATTTTTAATTTGTTTTCAGAGTTAATTAAAAGTATTGATATTGAAGAATTACCACAAGAGGTAAAACACAAATTGTGTAAAAAGATAATGAAAAAAAATAGTAGATTAATTGATAGTTTTTAATGGCGAATTCTAAATTAGAGAAGAAAAGTGTATATTATAAAGTTCCTCAATATATAATTGATGAAATCAATATTAATTTGATTAAAAAGAAAGAAATACCATCAAAGACAAAACAAAAGGCAAAAAATATAGTTACAAATAAATTTTTATCATATGAGAATTTAAAGAGGATAAAGAATTTATTTGATAGTGTGGATGAAACGGATTTAGATTTAAAACAAAAGGATAGGGAAATACAGAGGCAACAAAAGAAAAACGATTTAATGTTTTTAGGCGGTAACAAGATGAAAAATTGGGTTGAAAGTCAATTAAAAAATTTAAGAAATCCTATAGAAAGAAGTAAGAAGGTAAAATCAAATTTTGCAGGTTTCAAAAATGAATTTAGGCAACCACATACAAAGTCTTTTATTAAAGCACCTAAAATGCCAAAAATAAGTTCAGTGATTAAAGATTTTAAACCAAAGCCGATAATGGAGAGTGAAGATTTATCATTAAATTTACCAATTAAATTAAATTTTGCTAGTGTATGTATTATTTTCAATGAAGAAAATAAACTTTTATTATTAAAAAGGGCAGAAGAAGACCGTTGGATGGCAGGTAAATTTGCATTAGTTGGTGGAAGGATTGAGGATAATGAAATACCTGAGGAAACAATTATAAGGGAAATAAAAGAGGAAACTAATTTAAATGTTAAGAAACCTAAACTTATTTATTCTACTATAGAAGGTGATACATTTATTTATGTATATGTTGGTAAGACAAAAAATAGTGATAAAATAAAATTAAACGATGAACATACTGGTTATGTTTGGGTGACAAGTTCTGATATAAAGAATCATGACACAGTACCTAATTTATCTTCTATTATAAAAAAGGTATATGAGATTATGGTTGAAAATAATAATTCTTAGGCATTACCTACGTTTTCGGTAATTGTATTCCAAGTTTCTGTTCTGTCAATATCTGTATTATTCTCTTTAACTTTATAAAGAGGATTTTCAAATTCATCTTTAATATCATAAAGTGTTGATTGTGCTAAAATATTTCTATCACTGTCATAAATATTTTCAATACCTGTCTCAACATTCAATGTTCTTTCTCCATTTATTAATAATGCAATTTTCTTTAAATCATATTCAGTTAATTCAATATCAATTATTTGTGGGTCAAAATATGAATTTGATAAAATAATTTGTTGACCTGCAAAACCAATATTTGGGAATGCATTTGGTTTAACTGAAGGTGATGTTGATGGTGTTACCGACAAAAACAAAAGGCTTCCAATATCATTAAATTTATAAACAACTGATTTTTGTGTGGAAGAATTAGATGGTTGAGAAACTGCTTCACATCTATTAGAATAAACGACTGTTGTAAATAAATTTGGTGTAATACTTCCATTTTCATCCAAATATTCTATTCTAAAACCTGCAAGTCCACCCGGATTTAATTTACCACCTAAATCAGATAATTCTACTCTGTTTGTGTCTAGAACAATACCTTTTTGGTCAGGCAATTGAGATAAAACACCACAATCTAGGATTGTAGTAGTTATTTGTCTTGGTCTAATCATTATTGTATAATAACCTATATCGGTAAATACATCACTTGGTAATGTTAATGTATACATACCTTGTAATATCTGATTATCTGTTGTATTAATAAATCTTTTTGAAAGAACAGAAGCTGTTTCTAAAAAACTAAAAGATGTTGGAGGTGTAATTCTATCGGGTGCGAAAGAATACAGAACTTCTATATCGTTTAAATCTACTGTTGATGGTCTTATAATACCTGTAACACCTAAAGCCATTGATACTTTTGTATAAATAGTTTAAAAAATATCTAATAAATCATCCAAATTATTACAATTATTAATTTTATTAAAATAATCATAAACTGATATATTTGAACGGTCTATTAAAAATGCATTTAATGTTTTTTTAACATCTACTGAAACTGAATTATCATCTCTTATAACACTTTGATTTTCAAATTCATTTGTTGTTTTTGTTACTGAATAAATTGTTAAATTATCTTCAATGAATGTTGTATAAGAAATCTCATCAATTTGATATATAATATAATCTTCATTAACAACTGTAACACCATTAACACCAACTTTAAATAATCCTTGATATGTTTTAACTTCATTTAATCTTGATTTTGTTAGACCTGTTATTTTTACTGTTTCTGATGTTGATTGATTTATTGTATTTTGTGTTTGATTTTCAAAATAAAAACTAGGTAATTCTTTTAAATCACCAATAATTTGATTATTCTTTATGATGCTAAATTGACCCAAATTTTTTTGGGTTTGTTTTAAAAAAACATTTATATAATAAAATGTTTTAAATTCATTATCTATATTAATTGCTGCCATTTTTAATTTGATATTGCACTCTTTGCACTTCTCTTCTATCTATTTCAGTAATTTTTATTATTCTTTCATTTGCTCTTGTTATTTCAAAATCATTTTCATCTATTATAAATCCTCTTAATGTTATTGTATATATTCTTATTAAGTAATTTGTTTTTTCCAAATCACTTTCATTTTCATCTGAAGTGCTTGTTAAAAATATTGGCATATAATGCCCTTTAACACTTAAATACAATTGTCTATCCTGAAATTGGCGCATAAATTTCTCATCAAATTTATTTATATCTCTTGAGAAATCACTAAACATTCTAACCTCATAAGTTATATCAATTGGTGTTGGATTTGGTATTTTATATATTTCATAACCAATTATACCATTATTTTTATCTTTTATTGGTACTCTTGTATATTCATATGCCCTTTGATTTGATATGAATGCTCTATTATCCCCAAGTCTTGAACCGAATTTAGTTTCTGTTTTTCTAATAGTTATTATTGGGAATATTAAATTTTTATCATCATCGGTATATTGCCAAGTTTTAGCAAATTCAGTCCATTTTTCTGCACCAAAAAGAAAAGCTGGAACTTTTTCTTTTCTTGAGTCCGAAACAAATGATAAACTACCTTCATTAATAATATTTAATATTGCAGCATCTAAATCAATAATACCTATTGCTTCAGGTAAAAAAACAGTTTTTGCATCAGTATCATCCAAAAGTTCTCTAACTCTTTCTTCAGCTACTTTTCCTTGAAAAACTTTATTACCGTATTTAGCCCCTTTTGGAATCATTTTAATGTAAATAGTTTTAAAAGTATCTATTTATATTAAAATAACTATGAAAAAGTTTAAATCATATAATTCTACTGATTATAATGCAAAAAGACTTGATTATCTTTTGAATTTCAAAGGTCAAAAAAACCGCACTTTTAGTGAAAATAGAAAATCAATAAATGAAACAATAAAAGATAATACAATTGGTTATGCTAAAAGTCTAATTGACGATGAACTTAACAAATTGGAAAAACAAATAAATAAATAAAAATATGGCTACTAAATTAATGCAAATAGGTGACCAAAGAAGACCTGAACTAGGTACTATTGGTGTTTACAGAACAAAAGAAAACTTTCCTTATGATAGAAATCACCCTTATGTAAAATCAGATGGTGATAAATATGGGAAAGACCCTGTTAATCCAAATGACCTTAATAGTTATGAAAAAGTAGGTGATTTAGCTGATATAACTGCTAGAATAGGTGTTAATTCACCTGGTAGACTACAGCAAAATCAATACACAAGAGATGGTAATCAATATGACCTAGATGATGTTGCATATCCATAATTATGTTAAACACTAAAAGCAAAATATTATATCTAGAGCATTTATTATTAAAAAATTTAATCACAGAACAACAAACATCTTCAGGATTAGAAAAAAGAATAATAGATGCAATGAAATCACAAAGAGTGATGAAATTCTTTTATTCACCCCCATCTGACCCAGAAGGTGGTGTAAAGGCTTATAGAGACGTAGAAATTTATGCTCTTGGAACAAACAGATGGGGAAAAAGGGTTATATTTGCTTGGTTAAAGAGTAATACATCAAAAACATTAAATAGACAAAGAGCAAATGATAGAATCAGATGGAGGATGTTTAGACTAGATGGTATTTCAAGTTTAAATTATACAATCCAAAGTTTTGATATAAGTGATGGTTTTACTTTTGCAAATAGACCAAAATTAAATAAAAAATTCAATAAATCACTAACGGATGTTACAACCATTTTTGATTTGCAAATGAAAAAATAAACGTATTGTAATATTATGAGTCAGATAGGAATGAAAGCATTAAAAGTATTAGGTGGTGCAGAGTCACCAAATGATACAACTGCCAAATTATCAGAAGCTTGGTTGAATAAAATTAAAAAAATCAATGAAGTAGCCGATAATATGGAGACAAATAATGGTGTTGTTAAAGCAAAAAAAACAACACCAATAAAAAAACAACAGGTACAAACAAAAGAAAAAACTATTGCAGAGCAAAATGAAAGACAAGTACCTATAACAGAAATATTATCAAGAACAAAAATAGAAAAATTAGGTATACCTAATAGACAAGTATCACCCGATGATATTATGGCATTACTATCAGGAAATAAACCTCAACCACAAATTCCAATAGTAGAAAATAGAAAAATTGAAACACAGTATCAAGATTTTATAAAAGAATCAAAACAATATGAAAAAGAAACTAATATAATTGATGATGAATATGATACTAATCAAAATTCAGATATTAGAAGAATGGTTAATGAAGAGGTAAATAGAATACTTTTTAAAGAAATTTTTTCAAAAAATAGATTGAAAGCAATGATGGAATCTGTTTTTCAGGATGTAATTAAAGAAAAGGCAAAAGAAATATTATTTGAGACTCTTAAAAGAAGAAAGGCTCAAGGGATTTAAAATGATAAATATTAAAGTAAAGAGGATAGGGAGGACAAGATTCTTCTCCCTATCTTTTCCTTATTTGCTTGATTTGATTCAAAGGGTTAAGCAATATGAGAATTCAAAATATGAAAAAGCAGATAATTCTTGGCAAGTTCATTGCTTGGATTTATTTGAAATAATTAAATCTTATAAAGGAGATAAGAATATATTCTTTAAATTTAATTCATTTGAAGAAAGAAATGAATTTATTAAAATAAAAGATAAAATTTTAGAAGAAAAGATAGAAAAAGAAAAGAATAAATCTGTTGAAGAACAATTAGATGATGAATCTAAAAAAATAAAAAAATTAGATAGAATAATAGATATCGATAAATATAAGAAATATTTAGAGAAAGATATTAACCCATTTAATTATCAATGTATAGGTGCTGACTTTCTTTTGTTTAGAAAAAAAGCAATGCTTGGTTTTGAACAGGGTTGCGGTAAATCCATTACAAGTATACTTGCTTGTGAAATGTCAAAAGATATTAAAAAAGTACTAGTTGTTGTACCAAATAGTTTAAAGTTTAATTATCAGAATGAAATTAAAAAATTTACAAAACATAAAAAGGTACATATAATTGGTTATAAGAAAAATGAATGTGAAATAAAAGATGCGAAATATATTATTGTAAATTATAATTTTTTTAGAGATAGACCAACTGTATTTAAAAATTCATTTGAAAAAAAAATTAAAAAACCATTCCCAAATTTTGACGCAATTATTTTAGATGAATCACAAAATATTAAGAATGAAAAAGCAAACCAAACAAAGAATTTACTTTATACAATAAAACAAATAAATTTTCCATTTATTTTTCTTCTTACAGGAACACCAATGCCATCAAGGATAACAGAATTATATACACAACTTAATTTGCTTTCTCCATATCAAATTAAGAATAAAAAATTCTATTATGAAAATTATTGTGGAATGATAAAAGGAAGATTTGGATATGAATCACACAATGACATTAATTTAGATATTTTATATAATAAAATGGATGGTGTAATGTTTAGAGTAAAAAAAACAGATGTACTCAAAGATTTACCACCATTATTAATAAATGAATTATATATTGATATGTCAGATGAAGAATTTAATCAATATGATGATATTGAAAGCGGATTAAAAACAATTGATTTATCTAAACTTGAAGTATCTGATAATTTAAATGATAAAATGCATTTTTTAACAATTCTTCAAAAATTAAGACAATATACCTCATCATTAAAAATAAATTATTTATCTGATATAATTAAATCATATAATGAAGAAGGGCAAAAACTTATTATATTTGATGAGTTTAAATCAACATTAAAAAAAGTTTATGATTTTTCTCCCGATAATTCAAGATTATTTACAGGTGATGTTGATATTGAAACAAGACAAAAAAATATTGATGACTTTCAGAGAGATAGTCAAGATGTAATGAATTTACTTTTAACTGTTCAAACAGGTAATGCAGGTTTAACATTAACAAGAGCATCAAATGTTTTTATGGTTACTCAGAACTATGTACCATCAATTAATGAGCAATGCTATGCAAGAGCGCATAGAATTGGTCAGGAAAGTCATGTAATGGTTTATAATTTGATTGTTCGTGATTCTATTGATGAAAGAGTTAATTATATATTAAAAGATAAGAAAAAAGTAATTGACAAAGTAATTGATAATAAAGAATATGTTGATGAATCTGTAAAAATTGACGTTATTAAAGAATTAATTAAAACATATAAAAATAAGTATGGAAAATAATGATGAATTTGAAAAACTATTAAAAGAAGCATCCAAAGTAAAACAAACAGATAATGATGATAATTATTTTGGAAGACAGACTTTTAACCCAATGTGGGGTAAATTATCAATACAAGATGATAAATGGATAATTATTTATAATCCATTCGAAAAAATGCGTGTTGATAAAAAATTAATGAGAATGGATGAATTAGCAGCATCAATATTTTTAACACTTAAAGATAAGTATAATAAAAATCCCAAATCAATTGAAATTGATATGGAAGATACTTGCAAAGTTGTTAATTTGGTTAATCCTAATTGTGATGCGATTTTTGTACTAAAAGATATATTTAAAGAAGGTGATAATGTTAAGTTTAGAATTCATACTAAAAATAAAAAACATTATGCAAGATTACTTCTTGATAAAAAAGAAAAGTTAGTTAAAAATTATTAAACTCATTGCAAATCCTCTATTTAAAATAAAAAATATTTATATTATATGGAAGATTTTAAGACAAAAAGGAAGATGGTTTCTATGAATTTTAAATACATTGCAAAGAACCTATCAAGAAGTGCTATTAATTCTTTTATTAAAGAGTTAAAAGAAGAACTTGCAAGAAGGGATGAATTTAATGCAACTAAAAATCCAAATCAAAATTCAAACACAAACTATAACGAAGAATATATTTAAAAACGTATTGTAATGCGTGAAAAAATACGTTTATTTAATATCAGATGCAAATAGCTATATATACAAAATAGGTATATCAAAAAATCCTGAAAAAAGATTAAAATCTTTGCAAACAGGAAACGATAAGAATTTAAAAATTATACATAAAGTTTTATGCGAACATTCAAATAAGGTTGAAACAGCATTACACAATCAGTATTCTTTTTTAAAAGTTAATGGAGAATGGTTTGAATTAACACAAGATGATGTCGAGAAATTTCCTGAATCTTGCAAAAAGATAGATGAAAATTTTAAAATAATAAACTTATTTAAATTATATTTGTGAAATAATGAGATACATAATAAATTTTTTCAGAAATTTTTTTCTTCTTTTTTTGGATACTAATAAATTAATTAATATTATTGTTTCAAGAATACCAAAACAAAAATTTCTTGAAACATTAAAGGAATTTGTAGAACAGGAAAAGAGAGCAAAAATAGGAGAAATAATGCATTCAATATCAGCAAAAAAGTTTTTCATGGAAAAGTTAGAAGACTATGAAAAAATGTTAGATGTTGATAAAAAAAATGAAGGAGACTTTGTTATTATTTGGGATTTTAGTTCAGCATCATATGTTAAAAAAATAACAGATAATGAATATGAACAAATAGAATCTCTTTGTTATTTATCAGATGAAGAAAAAGATAATTTTGGTAAACTAATGGTTTATGATACCGAATATAATGGAACTGTAATGTTAAGCAATGGAGTAGGTCTAATACAAGATTTAATTTTATCTTCAGTAAAAGATGATAAATTGATAGCAATAAATTCACTTCATACAAGAATTATCTAATTAAAATAAAGAAATATTCATATGGAACAAAGTATTTATATAAGAAAAAAATATCATCGTTCATTGAATACTTATCATATATTTGAATCATTTTTATATGGTGAGTTTTATGCGAAAATATCTCAAATGGATGATTTTGATAATGAATATTTGGATGGTTTAGAAAATAGCGAATACTATATTGATAGAGATTTTCTTTTAGATTTATTTGATAACATATGGGATTTTTCAGAACAGATAGATGTTAATCCAAGATTATCTAAAAATCTAATAAGTGATATACTTTTCTCATCTGATGAAAATGATGATTTTTTTAAATTAACAAAAGAATTTGACCTATTTGATTTTGATTATGATGTGTTAGAAAAAATTAAAGATTACTCATTATCAATAATGTGTGAATATGGTAATAATATGAAAATGAAACATTTCTATAAAAATTATAATATATTTTTAAAAGATGAAATGATTTCAAAGTTTAGAATTGAACTTCTAGTTGCAGAAGATAATATTTGTTTAAATTAAAAAAAAACCCTTGAATAATCAAGGGTTAAAATAATCTGATTGTTTTTTAAGATTATTTTAATGAATCTACTTCAGTACAAACTTTTTCACAATGAGCAGTATCAACACAAAAAGAAGTATCACAACTAATTTCTGTTGAGTCTTTTGAGTTATTAGTTTCTACTGTAGAATTTGTGCAAGCGTAAATAAGTAGTGTCGCTAACACAGTTGCCAAGATAATTTTAATTTCTTTCATTTTTATTTATTTATATAAATATAGTACGTTTTTTTTTGAAAGACTATATAATTATATAAAAAAAAGCAAAAATTTTTTGATTTTTCAAAAAATTCTACATATTTGCAAAAATTCAAAAATTTTATGGAAAAAAATTTTAGTAAAGTATTTGGAATTCTTATTTTGTTATGTTTTATAAATTCGTTATTTGTTTACGAAACTAATGATAATAAAAAAATAAAACATATTATAAAAGATAGTACTAATCTTATTGAAGATACAATGAAATTAAATAAACATAATCTTGAATATGTTGTCTATAACACTTTTAAAGATTCATCAAGGGCTGAGATTGTTATAAAACAAATTTATCTTGAAAGTGGACATTTAAAATCTAAATTGTGTACTGAAAATAATAATTTAACAGGAATGAAACATCCAAGAATAAGAGAAACCAAAAGTTTAAAAGAAAAAAATGGTTATGCTTATTTTAAAAGTTGGCAAAAATGTGTTGAAGATGTATATATTTATCAAAAAGAAAATAAATTACTTTCTTCATCTAATAAAAAATATTTGAATTTCTTAAAAAGAAAATATTCAGAAGATAAAAATTATCTAAAAAAATTAATAAGCATTTATACTTTAAAAGATGAAAGAACGAAAGGTTAAGATTGAAGTACATAGTTATGATGGACGTTTTCTTTCTCATACAAGCAAAAAAAGAGCAAATTGGTATTTAAAAAGAAAACTTGCTGAACTACTTCCCGATGGAAATAATATAAAATTATGTTTTATAGAAAAAGAATTTAATCCTGACTATAATAATTTTAAAGATTCATATCAAGATTATTGCGTTTGCTGTGGTACAAAAGATAATTTAACAAAACATCATGTTGTACCACAACAATACTTTCCATATCTACCTATAGAATTTAAAGAGTTTAATCATCATGATTTACTTACTATGTGTAGATGTTGTCATAATGAATATGAATTAAAAGCAATGCAATTAAAAAATCAAATATATACTGATTTTGTTCCAATTTATTATAGAAGATTGGTCAAAGACATTCATATAATTAAAAATCTTAAGTATAGAAGAGATTTTAAAAATAATGACCCAATCAAAATAAAAAATAAGATAACTAAGATACTTGAAAAATATGATGGGCTTATAAATGAGGACTATGACTTTGATATAAATAAATATCTAATAGAAATCTTATCAATTAAAGTTTTTATTTTGATTTGGAGATTTCATTTTTATGATTCAATGGATTTGAAATTTCTTCCGCAAATATGGAAACCCGACAACAAATATTTTTTGGACAGAATTTAAAAATTTTGTTGTGAATCCGATTTTTCTTTTTACATTTGCAAAACAAATTTTTAAACAATAATTTTATGAAAGAGCAATTCAGCTATGTCTTTTCGGACCAAATCGAAGTAATTGAAAAATTCAATCCTCGTAGAGAAGAGAATTATGATGTTGAAAATCTTTATGAAAGCATAAAGCAACAAAATATTCTTACTCCTGTTTTGGTAATGGAATCAAATAAAAAACTTCAAGATGGTAGACCTGTTTATAAACTCTTTGAAGGTCATAGAAGAATTAAAACAGTAACAATCATTGAGAATGAAGAAAACTCTAAAAGACAAATCCCTGTTAGAATATTTGATATGATGGGTGAGGATGAACTTCTTATGAAAGCACTTATGCTTGGAATAACAGGCAAACAACTTAAAACATCCGAAAAAGCAAGGGCAATAGCAAAATTGCAAAACTTTGGATATGATAATAAAAAGATTGCTGATATGATGAAAATCACTCAAGCAAATATTTCAATCCTTAAAAAGTTTGAAAAGATTCCTGTTTCACTTCAAGTTAAAATTGATGATGAACTTATCTCATTCAGTGAAACTGTTAAATTGATGGAACAAGTTTCAAGTATGAAAACACTTGAGAAAATAATTGACCAAGCAATAGAAAATAAAGGTGGTAGAGTATATGCAAGGGATATTAAAGAACTCGTTGAAAAAACAGACGATGAAGAAATTAAAAATGTTAAAACAAACATCGAAAAGAATATTAAAGCAAAAAATGTAGTTGATGATGTAGAAATATACCCTACATTTGATTTGGATGATAAATCTTCAAAAACCGAAAATAAATTACTTAATCCCGATTATCCTGCTGAAGGTACACTTTCAGAAGATGAAGTGAAAAACTTTTATGGTATTAAAACAACCAAAACATCTGAACCTAAATTAAAATCATCATCATTAATGAAAATCTATGATTATCTAATGGATAAAAATGTTCAAGATGTATTAAAAGTTAACCAAAAGAAAATTCAAATTCTTAAAGCAGTTATGGACTTTCAAGATGGATTAATGGATAAAGATACTTTTTGTGACTTTTTTATTGATGAATAAAAAATAAAATTAAAAATTTTAAGGGAGGGAAACCTCCCTTTTTTTTAAAACTTATATATTTAAATTATGAACAAAGTAGATGTAATTATTGGGCTTCAATATGGAGATGAAGCAAAAGCAAAATGTGCTTACTCAATTCTTAAACAAAATAAAGATTATTACAATTATGTTGTAAGATTTAATGGTGGACCAAATGCAGGTCATACCATTTATCATGAAGGTCGTAAATTTGTTACACATCAGATTCCTGTTGGTGTATTCTTTGATAAGAAATCAATAATTGGCCCTTGTTCAGTAGTTGACTATGATAAACTTAATAAAGAAGCTGATGAACTTTCAAAATTTTTAGATAAAGATATATCAAATCTTATTTTGATTGATAAGAGGGCGCATATAATTACAAAGAAACATATTGAAATGGATTCAGATGGTTCTTTGATTGGTTCAACCAAGTCAGGTATTGCTTATGCATATGGGGATAAACATTTGAGGACAGGTATTAGATATGATGATTGGCCTCTTTTAAAAACTGATTTTGAGCGTATTGATATATATGACTATCTGTACAATAAAAATGATAATTTTCTTTTTGAAGGAGCGCAAGGATGGGGTTTAGATATTGATTTTGGTGATTACCCATATGTAACATCTTCACATTGTGGTATAGCAGGAGTTGTTGCATCAGGTGTTAATCATAAGATGATTGGAAATGTTTTTGGTATTGCCAAGATATATGAAACATATGTTGGCAATAAAGAATTCCAACCAAAAGAAAATACTGAACTTTACAAGTTTCAGGAAGTTGGACAAGAAATTGGCGCAACAACAGGAAGAGTAAGACAATGCAATTACTTAAATCTTGATAAACTAATCCCTGTTATTAAAATTAATGGTGTTACTGATATTATTTTTAATAAAGTCGATGTACTTGAAAAAGTTAATATTTTTAAATTGATTTATAAAAAAGAAATAGTAATGTTCGATAATTTTTTAGAAATGAAGTATTTCATCAATAACAAATTAATCGATGAAATACCTCATTTTATATCTATAACTTATTCAGGAAATCCAAATGAGATTTAGACTCATTTCCATTTAATAATATCCATACCTTTATACTTAACTATAATATAATTGGATTCGTTATTTTTAATTTCTTGTATAAATTTCTCATAAACTTCAGGTCTAATAATAACATTAATACCTAGATGTTCTTTGATACCTTTTTGAATACCTTCTAATGATGATTCAATTGGTTTTTTGTAATCATCATGGCCTTCAACATCATAAATCTGTGAAAGTACATAATTTAGCTTTTTTAAAGTTTTTATTTCTTCAGAATTTACCGCATTTGTAACTTTACTAGTTGAACTATAATTAGGATTAACATAATCTTGTCCTTTTGTTTCAGGTGAACCCATCAAACCTGCACCCAATGCAAGACCTGTTGCTATCTTTTTAAGACTTTTTTCTTTTAAATTAGCTTTTTTAGAATATTTATTTTTCTTTTTATCTTCTTTTAAATTTTTTGATGCAGTTGGGTCAAAATCATCATCCTCATCTCCACCCATACTACTTTCATAATCTTGTTGTTTTAGGTCTGTGACAATATCATTAACCATTCTTTGTATAAACTGCTGTCCTTTAGGGTCTCCTTTTAATATAAGCTGTGCAACTCTAAAAAATTCTTTAGCACTTAATTGAGAAAATCTCATAAATAAGTAATGTTGGATGTGTTTCATATCATCCTCAAATAACTCATCAGGATAAGCCTCTACAAATTTCTCCCAAAATATTGGTCCTAATCTTGAATCCCATATCTCAGAAGGTAATGTATCTTCAGAACCCATAACCATTTGTTGTTGTCTTGGGTCATCAGGTAAACCATGAGTACCAAATACTTCCATTACACCTTTAACTAATTCATGAATTAATAATGGGAATGTACCTGCTCTAACTTTTACTGTTGGTGGGTCAGTTTGGTCATCAATTTCACTTTGTCCTAATTGTCCACTACCTGAACCTGCCATGTTTTCCATATTAGGGAAAACCCAATATAAATGTTCCATCAATGATTGATTAACACCATATAATTGCATTAATCTTGGGTCAATGTTATTAAGTTCTCTTTCAAGTAATACATACATATGACCACCTTTAAAAGCTGCTCCTTGTATTAATGAATTAATAAATCTTCTTTTAGCCTTTTCTAAATTGAATTGTTCAAACTCATCAACAAAATCTTCTAAATCATCAACATGTTGACCACCTTGGCTAAACGCATTTCTAATGTCCGATTCTGAAGGAGTAGTTCCTCTTGTTCTCATACCTTGTGCAGCACTCATAGGTCCACTAACTAATTGAACATCAAATTGCAATGCACCTTCAGGAATACCCATTTCTTTTTTAACCAATGCTACTGCTAATTGCTCAAGTTGTCTTCTATGTGGACCTTGTATTTGCATAACTTGTTGTAATGACTGCATTGCAGTTCCCATCAAATTTTGAAATGCATTTTGTCCTTGTAATGGTTGTGTATTACCTAAATACCTTCTAACTTTTTCTACAGAATCTTTGAATCTTTGAGATGCAATAACTTCTATAAAATCTCTTTGTTCTTCAGGTATTGCGGGGTTTCCGTGAAAAGGTGTTTGTCTTTGATTAATTTTATTTTCTACATCACCACCCATTCTTTCAGGACCTTCATAGTCAACAGGTGCTTCTGATAAAGTTTTATTAATCTCATTTAACATATTTTGTTGTCTATAGGTTAATCCTTCTCTAACTAACCTTCTTTCTAAAATGTGTTTTGTTTCTAATATTTTATTCATGTTATTTAATTTAATTTAAATTTAATCCAAGAGATTTAAAACTTAACCAATTAGGTAATTGTTCTTCTTTTGCCTTTGGTGCTGGTTTAGCTTTTGGCTTATAAGGTGTTGCAGGTTTTGCAGGTTTAGTATCAGGCTTGGTTTTAGGTTTAACAGGAGCAGTTTCTACATCTGCTTTTGGTGCAGGTTTAGTCTTAGGTTTATAAGGTGTTGCAGGTTTAGGTTTTGTTGTAGGTGTCTTTGGTTTAGGTGGAGCAATAGTCGGTGCTTCCTCACTTATTTTCTTTTTCTTCTTCTTAGTACCCACTTTCATTCCTTTATCTTTTGCTACATTAATTGCAGCAGCTACTGCTTTTTTTTGTGGAAATTTCTTATCTTTTTTTAAATGAGAGATTTCTTTTCCAATAAACTCTGAAGCTTTTTTAGAATATTTATTTTTCTTTTTATCTTCTTTTAAATTTTTTGATGCAGTTGGGTCAAAATTACCTGTTTTATTAATGTTAGAATCTGTTTTATTTATTGTGTTTTTATTTTGTTTATCAAATAATTTTATTAATGACAATAAATCCTTTAAATAAGAAGGGAAATTTAATTTCATATTTTCAATAACTTTGTAATTTTTAACTTTATATTTTACATTACTTTCTTCTTCTTTTAGTAGATTAATTTTAGCCAAACCAAAGTTAGTTTTTTTCAAAATACTAATATATTGTTTTATAAACTCAATAATTAATTTTTTATCATTTATATTATTTTCAATTAAACTTTCCACATTAACAATAATACTGTGTATAGGGTTTGATTTAATTTTTTCAGCCAAAGTAATTAAATTTTTATTTGAACTTTTATTTTCTAAAAATTTATTAATACTTTTAGCAAGTTCACTTAAAATTTGAGCATTTATTTGAAAGTCTTCAATTAATTTTTTAAAATCCTGATTTGTTTGTTTAAAATCATTTATTTTTTGATTATTTTGTAAATCTTCCTTAACAACATTTTTTCTTTGTCTAGGTTTAGGTTTAATTCTGATTATATCTTTGAAAAACTTTATTAAGTTGTCTTTTATTTCATTCTCACTATCACTTGTTCCACCTTGCCCCAATCTTTTAGCACCCGAACCTATTTGTTTTTGACCTTCAGGCTCATCTATAGGTTCAAATTCAGTATCTTGTGCATCTAATTTAGAAAAATCGGGTTTACCCCTTTCTTTTGTCTTACCACCCGATATTGTCATCTCAGGTTCGCCCTGTCCTATTCTTTTTTGTGAACCACCACCTATTTGTTTTTGTGTATCAGGTTCAGTTTTTGCAGGTGGTAATAAACCAATAACAGTATCATTATTTTTTGTCGGTTGAATCTCTCTTAACATTTGATATAAATCATTAAGAGTTGCTGCTCTTGATTGTTTTTGACCTTTCATTCTAAAGAGTTTAACCAATGCACCTGCACCAACTAATGCAACACCAACACCCATTAAAACAGGGGCAGCAGCAGCAAGACCTGTTGCAATAGCAGTACCTGTTGTAGTTGTTGTTATAATACCTTGTTTAACAACTCTATACGCAATTTGTTTAGCAAGGAAAGGTCCGGGATTAACAGCCATTAATGTACCTGCTTTTCCATGCATAATACCTTCAAATACATCCTTTAATAAAGCACCTTTTTGATTTAATGCCGTTACAGCATCACCAATAAATCTTGGATTTGGTGATGTACCACCAATACCATAATTTCTAACAATTTCTTCTGTTGTTGAACCAAAACCTTTTTCTTTCATTAAACTTACAAATTGGTCAGTAGTTGTATTTGGACCTAAATTTAAACCTAATGTTTTATTTACAGTTTGTGTAAATCCATCACCTGGTTCAACATTAAAACTCAGCTTATTGGTTATTTTCTCCCAAACATTTTTATATGTTATTTCATCTTTATTAAATAAAAATTCTAATATTTCTCTTAACCAATCTGTTTGAGCAACCCAACCTAAAGCACCTAAACCCGCACCAATACTTGCTAAAACAATAGGTAATTTATTAGACTTCAATGTATCCATTCTAGTTGACCCAAAATCATCACCACCACTTCTTCTTGATTTTAAATTTGCTCTAGTTTCATCTGCATCTAATTCATTTAAAAGTTGATTTTCATTACCTAATTCAATATTTTCTTCATCTTCATCCAATCCAGTATATACCGCCCTTAAATCCGTATCTAAAAATTTCTTTACATATTCTCTTAAATCTACTATAATGCTATTAGCCGCATCTATTGGAAGAAATCCTTTTTCATTTGGTTGAAGTTTAGTCGCATTAACAAGTGAATCATAAATATTGGCAATATGTAAAACAGTTGCTAAAAAATCATCACCTTTTCTATTATTTGGAAATTCAGGATTAGTTTGTTTGATAAAATCATCTAATCTTTTTATTACATCATTACCTGCTTTATTTAAGATAGCATCTATTTTAGCTTTAGCTTCAGCATCTACTTTAGACTTGCCGAAAAACTTCCCATTTGCTTTATAGCGACCTGTTACTTTAGCAGTGTAATATTTAAAATCTTCCCAAAATCCTTCATTAATTAATAAGGTTTCATTATCTTTAATTTCTTTTTCAATATCTTTTTTTGATACTACTTTTTTCATAATTATTTTTTTTGTAAATAGTAAATTTAAATTAAAATAACTTATATTTATTAATATTAAAAATATTTATGTTAGAATTATTGAATAGACTTGAAAATTTCTGTAAAATGAACAATATTGACCTTGATGGTATATTAAAAACATTTGATGAACCACAACGTGTTGATAATATTGATGTTATAGATAAACACAATGCTAAGATGCAGATTTTGAAAAATGTATTAAAGAATTTTTTGGCTGCTGAGAATCAAAATATTTCAGATGAGCATTTAGAATTTGTCATAAAAATTTCAAATTTTGCTTAAAAATTATTATATTTGCAATATGGAAAAAAAATATTTTGACATATTTTCACCGGATATTACAAACGAATCGGTTATAAGGTTATATTATAATTATAATTATTGTAAAATTCCAAATACAATTGTAAAAGAATATAATATTGAGATTGAAGATAATAAGATTAATGATATTGTAAACTTAATTGATAATCTATCATTTTTAAGTGATAAGATGTTAATTTCCAAACATACCTATGATAAGTTAGGATATGCAATTAGAATATATGAACTAACAGAAAAAATTATTTTATCATTTGACATAACCACTGATAAAATCAGGGTTGAGATTCTTTTTGATGAAAAAAATAAAATTACTGATGATATTATTGAAGTTTGCACAAAAGAATTTAAGACATATGAGGTTAGAGAAAATACTAAAATAGGTTTTAATCTTTTTATGAATAATGGTGGAGCATATCTTCATTTTAATGAAATCCCTGATAAATATTTAATTTCTATTGAAGATAATTATAATGATAATTTTCAAGAAGAAAATAAACTTATTATTGATTCACTAAAAGAAGGTGGTACAAGTCTATGTCTTTTTCATGGTGACCCCGGATGTGGTAAAACACACTATATTAGATATCTAATTGCTGAACTATGTAAAGAAAATAAAAAAGTAATCTATTTTCCAAATGAACATATTCATTTCTTGAGTGACCCATCTTTTTTACACTTTTTTAAAGACCATAAGAAATCAATTATTGTTATTGAGGATGCTGAAGAAATTCTAACATCAAGAGAACTTAGTCTTTCAAATAGAGGTATTAGTAATCTTCTTAACCTTACTGATGGACTAATGGGTGATTTCCTTGAACTCAAATTTGTTTGTACTTTCAATACAACAATTGATAGAATTGATAAAGCATTACTTAGAAAGGGAAGAATTACGACCAATTATAAATTTGAAAAACTTTCAGTAGAAAAGTCTAATAAATTATTAGAAAAACTTGGTAAAGATTATAAAACTAATGAACCAATGACACTTGCTGAAATTTATAACTTGGAACAAAAAGATAACACTGAAAAGAAAGAAAGAAAAATTGGTTTTGTAAAAAATTAATATGACAAAAAAAGATTTAATTGTTGAATGGTATCCCGATAAAACATTTATTTTTGCTGATGGATTTGATAATGCTATAATTGGTTTATGTGATGTAACAAATCGTGTTATATATTCAAAACAAGGAATTATTGAAATCCTTATTGAAGAAGGTATGGAATATCACGATGCGTTAGACCATTTTGGTTTTAATATAGCAGGTTCATATGTTGGTGAAATGACACCTATTTTTTGTCACTCAATTTTTGATACTTTATAATATGGAAAAAGGAAACGGACTCAGATATAACACAAATAAAAATAGATTAGGTCTTATTCCAACCGATGCTTCAGAAGGTATTGGTGAAGTATTAACCTATGGTGCTAACAAATACACCTATACTAATTTTCTTGATGATAATGGTAATATTATCAAAACAGAAAAAGGAGCGCATGAAGGTGAAAATACACAAGTAATAACAGGGGCAAATAATTGGAGACTTGGAATGAAATGGTCAACAGTTATTGATTCACTTGAAAGACATTTACTTGCATTTAAAAATGGTGAAGACTTTGACTCTGAGAGTGCTTGTATGCACATTGACCATGTATTAACCAATGCAGCATTTCTTAGGACTTATTACAGAATATATCCACAAGGTGATGATAGATTACATCCTTATCTAAATACACCTCGTATAGGTTGTGATTGTGATGGTGTTCTAGTTGACTTTTCAGGTGGATTCGTAGAATTAGCAAAGAAAGAAGGTCTGTGCAAAAATGATAAATATAATAATTGGGTTTTTTCTCAACCACATTGGAATTTTCCTTATGAATGGTATCCACTTTGGGAGAAAGTAAAGAAAGACAAACAATTTTGGTTGAATCTAAAACCTTTAATTAAAGGTAGTGAACTTCCATTTGAACCTGCTCTTTATGTTACAAGTAGAACAATCCCAACTGAATGGACAGAGGAATGGTTAGCAATCAATGATTTTCCTTGTGAAAAGGTTATTACTACAAATGGCAAATCAAAAGTTAATTCATTAAAAGAACATAAGATTGATATCTTTATTGATGATTGTTTTGAAAACTTTTATGAAATTAATAAAGCAAACATTGGTACTGCTTGTTATTTAATGACACAACCATATAATTTAAAACATAATGTGGGTTATAGAAGGTTGAATTCATTACATGATTTAAAATTTTAATATGGAACTTATCACAACATTTATAACAAAAGCTTCTGATATTGGTTTATCGGGCAATCTATTCGGTGGAACTATGTTATCGCTTATAGATGAATCGGGAGTATCTTATGCAATGCAATTATGTGATACACCAAGAATGGTTACAGTTAAAATTAATGAACTTGTTTTTAAAAAACCTGTTAAGGTTGGAAATCTTTTAAAAGTATATGGTAAAGTAATTGAATTTGGAAATACATCTGTTTCAATTTACATTGAAGTGCGTAAACATAATGTTTATAATGGAAATCAAGAAACAGTTACACACACTAATATAAAATTTGTTAGGATTGATGATGAAGGTAATCCTTTAGCAATTTCAGAAAGAATTAAAACAAGATACGCAGAAAGATTAAAAACATTCGGAAAAGGATTACTTTCTTTTGATGAGAAAAAAAAATTAAAAAATGAAAATTAGCGAATACAAAAAATTAGAAGATTCTATAAAAGAGCAAGACTTTAATAGAAGTTTTAAAAACATAAATAAAGTTATGTTTTTTTTGTCCATTTTTGGACACATAGCATCTATATTTCTTGCTTATTTTCTTTTATCAAAAATTTTAACAGGTGCTATAATAAATAATCCGATATTAGTAACCATATCATCTATTATATTATTAGGTGGGTTGGAAATGTTAAAAAGAGAAATATTTGATAAGTTTTCATTACAACAAATTAAATATAAGTCATTTACAAATCCCGATGTTTTACCATTGATGATTGTTAGTATTTTTATTGTATCGATTTCATTTTATTCATCAATAAAAGGTGCTGAAGAGTTTTCTTCTAGAACAAAAGAAATACAAACACAGGTTGAGATTGATATTGAATCATATGAGGATAGTTTAAATTTAATTAAGAATAATGAATTTTCTAAAATTAATTCTAAGATAGAAAATAAAGAATTTAAAATAGAAGAGAAAGATAAAGAATTAACTGAATTATCAAATCTTGTTGTTTTAACAAGTTTACAAAAAATGAGAGTGAAGGATTTAAAATCTCAGGTTAAAATTTTATCAGAAGAAATAATATCACTTAAGTCAGAAAAAGATATTGTAGAAAAAAGGATTCAAAGAGAAATATCTGAATTTAAAGAAAAAATAAATTTAAAAGGAAAGGAAAAAAAATTGGAAAATTCAGAAAATTCTTTTTTCTTTGTGATTATATCAACAATAATAGAACTTTTGATTCTATTTGGAATATATTTTAATGAATATTTTAAATTTAGGTCTTACACAGATTTCAAAAATAAAATTGAAATAGATGGTAACTTTAATTCATATCTTAAATTTAATTCAATATTAAATGTTATTTATAATGAAGATACCAAAATAAACGATAAACTTATCAGTAGCAAAAATATATTAGATTTGTGTAAAGTTAATGGTATTAATATTTTACAAAAAGATATAAATAATATGTTTAAATTGTTTTCCTCTCTTGGTATTATATCAAAAGGCTCAAATAAATATTTTTTGAAAACTAAAGAATTATCTCAACAAATTTTAAAAAAATATTTTAAAATAGATTAGTATGCTTAGAATATCTGAAAACGCAAATAGAAACTATCTAGCCAAAATAGTTTCTTTAGGTAAACCTGTTTCACATCCAAATGCGGATAGACTGCAAGGATTTATTATTGACCATGCAAGAATCTATGCCGACCTTTCATATAAGGAGCATGACATTTGCATATATTTTCCACTTGAATGTCAAATTGACTCAAGAATACTTTCTTATTTAAATCTATATTCTGATAAATCACTCAATAGAGATAATTCAAAAGGTGGATTCTTTAATTCAAAAGGAAGAGTAAGAGCAGTTAGACTTAGAAGCGAACCATCACAAGGCTTTTTAATTAAAGCAGAAGATTTTGTTAATGCTTTATCATCATTTTCTTCATTTAATAATAGACTTATTGATGTTGATAGCATTGGTCAAGAGTTTGATTCCATAAATGATGAAGTAATCATAAAGAAATATGTTGTTCAACAACAAAGAAAACCAGGTCTTAAAACAGATAAGAAATTAGCCAAGAAGGTTTCAAGAGTTGTTGAGAATCAATTTAGATTTCATATTGATACAGAACATCTAAAGAAAAATATTTACAAAGTAAATAGAAATGATTATGTATCAATCACAGCAAAACTACATGGAACATCCTTTATCTGTGGTAGATTATTAACTTATCGTAAACTCTCTTTTATTGAGAAAGTCTTAAAAAGTTTAGGAGTCAATATAAATGATAAAACATATGATTTACTTTACTCATCAAGAAGGGTTATTAAGAATGATGATTTAAATACACAATCAAATCATTATTACTCAAGCGATGTTTGGGGTGATGCTTCAAAATCTATACAAGATGCTGTACTAAAAGGATATACCATATATGCTGAAATTGTTGGATACACAAGAGATGGTGCTGAAATACAGAAAGGATATGATTATGGATGTATCCAACCTGCATATGAAAATGAATATGTTGAAGGTGTTCATTACAAAGTATATATTTACAGGATTACATTCACAAATGAAGATGGTAATGTATGTGAATTATCTTGGAGACAGATTAAAGCATATTGCGAACACTTTGGTATTCGCCATGTACCTGAATATTATTTTGGTAAGTTGATTGACTTTGATAAATCATTCAAGAAAATAAAATCAGATGATGAATTCAATGAAGCAGTAATTAAAACTTTTGAAGAAAAGTATCTTGAAAAGTATTGTGAGTTTTGTGGCAACAAAGTTCCAAGCGAAGGAATTGTTTTAAGAGTTGATAAACTGTTTAACTTTGATGCTTACAAAATGAAATCGTTTGCCTTTATGGAGATGGAATCTAAACAGTTAGATGATAATGTAATTGATATTGAATCTGAGCAGTAAATACAGGTCGTTGATTCCAACAAGGTGTATAACGTCCGATGATAAACAATCGTTTTAATGTTGTTTATCATTTGTTATATTCGGTTTTTATTATTAAATTTAAATTATGGAAAAATTAAATACATTTTTAATAGATAAGATATTTGAAAAAATTAATTCAGGTGGACATAAAATATTAGAGGTTAAAGAAATTATAGAATCAACAAAACAAAATAAAACATGTAAAGTTCATTTATTTAACGACATATACCTTGAAACTAAAAAAGATGATTATCAGGAATTGATAAAAAGACATTTTTCATTTTTGTTAGAAAACGAAGAATACGAACTTTGTAATGAATTAAAAAAATTAAAATTAATATAAGATTATGAAAAGATTACACGTAAAATTTATCAAATGGTTATCCAATAAATTTGGATATAAAATTGTGATGTTAAAAGGTAAAAATGGTACAACCACCATCGAAGGGAACAGAGAAGTTTTACCTTATGTGGATATAACAGGATATTTCTTCAAAAAAGAACCACTTAGACGTAATGTTGGAAAAAATTGAATATAACTCATTTATATACGCAATATTTCGTGATATTTTTTTTGGAATCAAAATTTCCCTTACCTTTACCCGATGAAATTTCCTGAAAAGCGCAATTATAAATTAGATTTTGAAACCGCCCTTGGTGAATTATATCTCATTCACAAAGACCTAAAAAGTCAGTTAATGAATGATGAATCATTCAATGATTATATGGGTTATTTATTTGAGTTTGTATATCAAAAGATACTTGATAAAAATAATTTAAAAGATAGTGAAATAATCAGAAAACAATTCTCAAATATAATTGCTCAAGAAGTAAATGATTTATATGAATCTGAATATGTTGTTCCTGATACAAATTCTCAAAGAGAATTAATAAGGGAAAGAATATCTGATAAAAATATTTATTTCTATATGGATGATAAAACCAAACAAGGAGTTGAATTTTTTATTGTAAAAGATTGGGAGTTTAATGAACTTTTAAGTTTGGGTGAACTATATACAATAGATGACAAACCTGAAAGATTCGTTCAAGGTTGGTAGTATATTATTCATCGCATTTATTTTCATACTAACTTCATGCAAGAAAGATTGCCAAGAGTGTACACAAATGGTATCAGAACACTATTTCCCAAATAGAAGTGGTTATCCTAAAACAACTACATCAAAATATAATTCTTGTGGTCCTGCTAATAGTTGGATTGGCGAACAAGTTATTATAGATAGAGAAACACATCACGATACAGTTTACACAAAAATATTAAGTACGGATTGCCAATAAACTATTTATAATAAAATATACATGAAAACTAAAAGACTAACTTTGGAATCATTTAAATCTCTTGTCAAAAGAATCATAAAAGAAGAAATGTATAGAAATCCTAAATTAAATGAAATAAGCCCTGATACATTTAAAAGTGCTATAAATGTTTCAAAAGAACGTGGAACGGATAATAGAACACGAAACCTTGGTAGTTTATATTTTAATAAATTTATAGGTACTTCTTTAATGGGTGGAAAAATAACTAATATTGTTGTTGAAAACCCACAACAAGCTAATTATAGAATTGTTCAAATAGAATTTGAACGAGAAGATGAGAATAATAGACCCATAAAAAATTATATTTATTACGATATAGATAAAGATTTGTATGATGTAGATGAAATTAATAGAAAAGATGCTGTTGTCTTATCAAAAATAGCTGCACATATTAATCCAAATACGCAGTATAAGCAAACTAGCAAATTTAAAATACAAGGTTGGTATTAAAATAATAATTTTTAAAAAAATTTTTTTATTTTTAAATTTTTTTCTTTTATATTTGCGTCATGAAAATGACTAAGACTACTGTTGCTCTTTACAAAGGATTCGCCTTTATACCTTCATCCACAACCAAGAACGAAAATCGTAACTTGGCTATGACCGTTCAGGCTAACTTAATGCAATATGGTTATTTGCTTTCGGATGAAGCATTTCAATTTCTTGCAAATGCGGATAGGGCAAGTATCATCAATTTCAATGATGAGTGTATAACTTATCTTAAAGATATGATGGGTGGTCGTTATGACTATCAGCCTATGTATAAAAACTTCCCTGAAGAAGTAATGTCTATGTCTGATTGTGAATTATTTTGGAATCAGATTATTCATTATCTTTCTAATGGTGAATGGATGCCTGAGTCTATTGAAATGGAAAGACCTGTTAAGTTTGAGAATATCAAATACACAGTCTTAGAATCTATTTCACAAAGAAGATTTATGCAAATCTTTACTGACCTATGTTCTATTAATACTTCTCTTACACCTGTTGATAGAGCAATTGTTGAATGGTTCTGTAAAGAGTATGATGAATTAATTTTTCCCGACATTATACCTTTCAAAGAAACTTTATGTTTAGTAATTTCTGCTTTATATAAATCAGGAAAAGAATTAGAATTTGTATAAAAATAGTTATAGATGTATTACTTTTTATCCACTATTTATATGAAAATATTTAAATATGGGTGTAAAATTAACAACAGAAAGTTTTATAAAAAAAGCTAGAGAAATACATGGTTTAAAATATGACTATTCAAAAGTTGAGTATATTTTATCAACAAAAAAAATAAAAATTATATGTAAAAAACATGGTCAATTTTTACAAGAAGCCAATGCTCATTTATGTGGTAATGGTTGTAAAATATGTTATTTTGAAAATGTTGGTAATTTAAAACGTAAAAACATTGATAAATTTATTACAGAAAGTAAAAAAAAATTTGGTGATAAATATGATTATTCAAAAGTTGTGTATATTAATAATAAAACTAAAGTAGAAATAATATGTCCAATTCATGGTTCTTTTTTTATTAGACCTAATGACCATTTGTCTCAGAATCAAGGTTGTAATGAATGTGGCGGTACAAAAAAACTTACTTTAGAAAAATTTATTGAAAAAGCAAATATTAAACATAAAAATAAATATGATTATTCTTTAATTGAAGAATATAAAAATAATCTACAATTAGTGCCAATAATATGTCCACTACATGGTTTATTTCATCAAAATACTAAAGCACATTATAGTGGTGGTAATGGTTGTCCATCTTGTAAAACATCTAAACTAGAAGATGAAGTTTTTGATGAATTAGAAAATTATAATATTAAAATAATTCGTAATAAAATTCATCCAATATTAAAAGAAACGAGACAACATTTTGATATATTTCTACCCGAATATAATATTGCAATAGAATGTAATGGTAGACAACATTATACACCTGTTGATATATTTGGTGGACTAAAAGCATTTGAAAAAAGAAAAGAATTAGATGGAAATAAATTAAAAAAATGTAAAGAAAATAATATATATTTATTAATATATCCTTATTTTTTAACAAAAGAAGAAAAAAAAGAATTTTTTGAAAAAATAAAATTTTTAATATATGAAAAAAATTAAAATAAAAAATTTAAAATTAAGTGTAACTGATATTCTCAGAATTTGTGTTCATATGTCAGGTGGTGATGTATCATTGCCAAAAGTTCCAAGAAAGACTATTAAAGCAAATGCTTGGACAAAAAAACATATTCCTAATCCTGCAAGAGAACTTTTTAAATTTAAAAAGTTTACAAGAGCAGAAAGAAAATATATTCTTTCATTGCTTGAAAAAACTAATTGCGATGCAAAGGAAGGTGTTCTTAAAGCAAATCGTTGGGTTCGTTTAGGTGAAAGACTTCATCCAACTGAATATAAGAATAAGTTTCCAAAGGCTGCTAAGTTCTTTGATGAAATCAGAAATGAGAATCCAAAGAGTTGGTATTCAGATGTTAATAAAGCATTTGGAGTTTCATTTGAATCAGGTCTTCAGAAATTATCTGAAAGAGCAGGAGAATTTTCAAGAAAAATGGATGCATTGGTTAGGAATAACCCAAACAATATTAAAATGATTATGGAATATTTTGCATCAGCAGCAGCAAAGACTTCCAATAAAGTATTGTTTGAGGTATATACTCACTTTGAATCAAGAGCAAAAAAACAAGATTATAGAAGAGTAACAATAAAAGGTTCTAGGACTGCATACCCTCTTCCTATTCTTGAAGCACTTCCTGTTAGAACAATTGGTGCTATTCAGCAATCAATTTGGGATATTCTTAGAACTAAGTTTTCAAATCTTGATAAACTTGGTAAAGTTTATATTGAT
>Ga0214917_10000613_pt1 | contig 46588 bp, 35 predicted proteins | sample LL_1208_BB_MetaG_FD_177983 | JGI IMG/M metagenome (GOLD analysis project Ga0214917, IMG submission 177983) | Freshwater microbial communities from Lake Lanier, Atlanta, Georgia, United States - LL_1208_BB | ecosystem: Environmental > Aquatic > Freshwater > Lake | place: USA: Georgia | collected... | reverse complement strand
CTGGGGAGGCTGCCGCATCAGTCGTGGTTCGGGGTCGCCTTCGGCATGGGGCCGGCGACGTGCGTCGTTCACGAGGAACGAGCGGTGACGCATACCGTCTCGCTCGTGACGGCTGGCGTTTTCGATGTGCGGTGGATTCGCGGGGGCTGCGAGAGCCATGTGCATCACACCAAGGCCGACGTGTCCTTCTGGTGCGCCGATCAGGAACGTCACACCCGCGTCATCCGGTCAGGGGCGGAGCCGGCGAGTTTCTTTATGCTCCGAATTCCCCGGCGGCATCTGGTCGATCTCGCCCGCTCGGATCATGCGCAGCCGCCGCTCGAGTATCGGCCGGCCGTGCCTCCCAAGGATGCCGTGCTCCGGCGCTGCCTCCGGCGGCTGATCAGCCCGACCGGGTTCGGGTTGAGTCGTGATCTTGGGGCGGAGATCGCGGCCCGCGAACTGGTCGTACGGCTCGTCGAACTCCTCGGCGGGACGCGGCCGGAGTGGGCCGACGACACGAGCGTGTTTTCGCCCGCCTGCGCGAACCGGCTCGTCGACTACATCGACGCCCGCCTGCACGCCCACATCGGCCTCGATGAGCTGGCTACGGTCGCCGGCCTCTCGCCGAGCCACTGTGCCCGGAAGTTTCAGCGCACGCTGGGCCTGAGCCTCGGGCGGTTCGTCAATCGGCGCCGGCTGGCGAAAGCCCTGGACGTCTTGCGGGACAACTCGACACCGCTGTCGCGAGTGGCCCTCGAACTCGGCTTCTCGTCGCAGAGCCACCTGACGCGACTGTTCAGCGAACTGTTCGGCATCACGCCCGCGCGATATCGGAGACAGTTCAAGACGACGGTGGGCTGATGCGGACTGCCAGCCGTTCATGCCAGGCCCGCGAGCGGGCCGTCGCCGCAGTAGTCGGGGTTGCCGAAGGTCGTGAGCGACTCGTGGCCCATCGCCCGGGCGAGCGTGACGAGCAGCCGGTTGTGGAAAACGCCCGGAAACTGCACCGCCCGGCCCATCTTGAAGCCGAGGCCGCCGCCCACGAGCAGCCAGGGGATGTCGTCGTGGGAGTGGGAGTTGCCCTCGCCGAGTTCGTTCGTCCAGAGGATCGTGGTGTGGTCGAGCATCGACCCGTCGCCACCGGGCTCGGGCGTCGCGGCCAGCCGCTGGGCGAGATGGGCGATCTCGCCGGCGTACCAGGTGTTGATCTTCGTGAGCTTCTCCTGGGCGTCGGCGTTGGAGTTGGGCTCGTGGGAGAGGCCGTGCTGGCCCTCGTCGATGCCGAGCCACTTCATCCGCGGCTCGCCCACGGAGTTGGTGTATTGCAGCGTGGCCACCCGCGTGAAGTCGGCGGCCAGGGCCGCCACGACCAGCTCGATCTGCATCCGGCTCGCCCGCGGCATGTGGTCGTTGTCTTCGAGGATGCCCTGCTCGAGCGTGGGCACGGCGTGGGCCACTTCCTCGCGGTGGGTGGCGAGATCCTTCTCGAAGCCCCGCACGAGCGCCGCGTGCTCCTCCAGGATCCGGCGATCCTCGGCGGGCAGGGCGGCCGACACGGCGGCGAGGTCCGCGTGGATCTCGTCGAGCACGCTCTTCAGGCTCTCGCGGTCGCGGCTCTGCCCGTAGAGCTTGTCGAACATCTGGTAGGGATCGTCGATCGGCGTCACCGGCTTGTTGGCCCCGGCGTAGACCATCCGGGTCCAGGTGTCGGCCCGGTTGGGCACGAGCACGCCGTACTCGAGCGCGCCGAACCGCGTGGTCGTCTCGGGCCGGCTCTGGAGGAAGGTGCGGATCTCCTGGTCGATCGAGCGGCCGCTCGCCCAGCCGGCCGGCGTCTCGCCGCCCCCCTGGACGTTGCCCGGGAAGAGCTCGATGCCGGTCAGCAGGCAGCCGATGCCCCGCATGTGGCCGTCGCCGTCGCCCCGGACCTTGTTGTGGACGCCCTTGAGCGTGAGCAGCCGGTCCTTGAAGGCCGCGAGCGGCTGGAGGATCGGCGGCAGCTCGCGATCGGCGAACGATCCCTCCCCCTCGGGCCAGAAGTTCTTCTTCACGGTGCCGTCGGGGGTGAACACGATCACGAGCCGCTGCTTCGGCCCGGCGGCCGCGGCGGCGAGGCTCGGCAGGTTGCCGAGAAAGGGAAGCACGGCCGAGCCGATGCCGAGCCGCTCGAGCAACCGGCGGCGGGTGAGGCGCTGGGTCATCGGGACGTCTCCGGAGGAAAGCAGGCCACCTTCATGATATCGACCGCCAGCCGGCGGATGTCGCAGCCGGAATCCCCGAACGACCGGGTCAGGGCGGGCAGGGTTTCCGGGCCCCAGGCCCGGACGGGCTGCCGGACGAGGGCGTGGAAGAGCTGCTGGACGAAGGCCTCGCGGGCGTCGGCGCTGTCGACGAGGTAGGCGGCCAGTTCCCGGCCGCCCGTAAAGGTCGCCTCGGGCCCCTCCCGGGGCTGGTAGGAGCCGGTCGCATCGATCGGCCGGACCTTGTCGCCCTGCCGCGCCTCGGCCCGGAAGCGGCCGACCGCGTCGAACTCCTCGAGGGCGAAGCCGAGCGGGTTGATCAGCGTGTGGCAGGTCTGGCAGGCCACGGCCTCGGTCTGGAGCGTGACCCGCTCGCGGGTGGTGAGGTCGGGATGCGTGTCGGGAGCCAGCGGCGCGATCGCCTCCTGCGGCGGCTTGAGCACGTTGCCCAGCACGCTGCGGGCGAGGAACACGCCCCGGTGGATCGGCGACGACTCGTCGGCGTAGGCCAGCATGCTCATCAGATAGGGATGCGTGAGCACGCCGGCGCGGCGGCCGGCGTCGATCCGCACCGGCCGGAAGGGGGCCTCCGGCCAGAGCGTGGCCCCGTAGAGCGGGGCCACGCGGCCGCTCAGCCAGACCTCCTCGGCGGTGAGCAGCCGGCGGAACCCGTCGCTGCGGCCGTCGAGCGCCTCGTCCACCGCCAGGAGCAGGCTCGCCCGCAGGTCGGCGACGACCTCGGGGGTGAACTCGGCGTGCGCGGACGTGTCCTTGGCGATCTCCCGCGGCTCGGCGACCCGCAGCCAGTGGAGCAGGAAGTCGCGGAGCTTGGCCTTCGTGCGGCGGTCGGCGAGCAGCCGCTGGGCGTGGGAGGCGACTTCATCAGCGCGGCCGAGCTGCTTGCGGGCGGCCGCGTCCCAGAGGGCGCCGTCGGGCAGCGAGTCGCACAGACCGTAGGAGAGCCGGGCGGCGACCACGAATGGATCGCCCGTGCCGGTCGTCGGCTCGCGGAACAGGAAGCGGGGCGACTGGAGCGCGAGCAGCACCGACCGCTTGACCGCCGTGTCGAGGTCGGGGGCGTCGGCGAAGGGGCGATCGACCACGAGCGCCTTGAGGTCGGGGGCGAGCGGATGGCGGAAGGCCCGCTCCGCGAACCGGCCGCAAAACTCGCGAAGCTTGGCGTCCCGGTCCGGGGCGTCGCGTTTCACGTTGGCGAGGTGCTCGAGGTGGGCCACGACGTGGTCGGCCGTCTCCTGCGCCACGGCCGTCGCCGCCGCGAACCACTCGGGCGAGACGCTCGTGCCCCGGTCGTAGCCGATGCTCCGGTCGTCGGGGGGAAAGGGCGTCGTGGGCACGAACAGCGGCTGGCCCTCCTGCGGCGAGAGGCACCGCTCGGGCACCGGTTCCAAGACGCCGTGCGGCGGCTTCCAGAAGAGCGCGATCGCGGCGCGGGCGGCGGGCGGATGCTGCTGGCTGTCGACGCCCTGGTTGGCCTTCGAGAACTCGAGCGTGAGCGGATACGCACGACCGCCGAGGAGGAAGAGCGTGCCACGATATTCGTTGTCGGCGCCCGACTTCACCCAGCCGTCGAGGAAGGGCGGCTCGTACCAGGACTGGTTGAGCCGCAGCCGCACGGCGTGCTCGGTGCGGACTACAAACTCGTACGTGCCGGTCTCGGGCGCGAGGAGCGTGCCCGTCCAGCGCATCGAGAACCGGTGCGGCCGGAACATCTCCGGGTCGGGCCCCTCGACGCCGAAGTCGAAGTGCACACCCGGATCGATCCGCTCGAACACGAGTCCCGTGTTGCGGTCGAAGTTGTTGCCCGAGAAATACTCCCCCTTGAGGCCCCGGCGGCCGTCGTCGGAGGGCACGCCCCCGCGGAAGCTGCGGACGAGGTCGGCGAGCGTGTTCTGCAGTTCGCGATTCGTGAGCCGGGCGAGTTCGACGCGGGCGGGCCGCTGCCGATCCCGGGCCACGGCCGAGTAGAAGGCCCCGTGGATGTATTCCGCCACCCGGCGGGCCGCGTCGCCGGTGACGGCCTCGGGGTCGTCTTCCGGCATCGTGTCGTGGACGTACTTGGCGAGCTGGTTGACCGAGCGGTCACCCGCGAGCGGCGCCGGCACGTCGGCCGTGCCCGCCCCGTTCTCGCCGTGGCACCGCAGGCAGTGCTCGCGGTAGACGGCCAGGCCCGGGTGATCCGCCGCGGCTGTCGCCGCGCAGGCGAGGCCCACGAGGAACAGCATCAGGCTCGTGCGGCAGCGAGGCTGGAGGAATGATGGCATCGGTGGGTGTGGCCGCGGCGGGGTTTCGTGCCGTTCGAGTCGAGTGGGCCGGGGTTGCCCGTGCCATCTCGCCGGACGCTCGCTTCAGGCATCCTGCCTTCCGCTCGCTCGAAGAAAACCTCGCTGCGCAATCCTGCTGCGCTCGGTTTTCTACGCCGCTCGATTGGCACGGGCAACCCCTCCGATCATCCAGGGGCCATGGAACTCGAAGTGATTCTACGTTGCCCGAAGCGGATTGGACGGCGTTCGGCCAGCGGCGACAGAATCGCCGGCATGACGAGGCAGCCTGCCGCCGATGGATCGGGTTTTGCACGGTCGCGGCAGGTGACCACGGCCCCCCACGGCCACATGCTCACGAACACGGGCGTCTGGTCGCCAGACGGACGGTGGATCGTCTACGACGTGCGCTCGACAGCCGACGGCGCGGTGTTTGACGGCACGCGGATCGAGCGGGTCGAGCTGGAAACCGGCCGCGTCGAGCGGCTCTACGAGTCGCGGCACGGGGCGTGCTGCGGCGTGGTCACGGCCAGCCCCGTGGACGACCGCGTGGTCTTCATCCTCGGGCCGGAGCGGCCCGATGCCGATTGGGCCTACGGCCCGGCGCGGCGGCGGGGCGTCGTCGTGCGGACCTCGCGGCCGGGCGAGGCCGCCAGCCTCGACGCCCGCGATCTCGCGGCCCCCTTCACGCCCGGAGCCCTCCGCGGCGGCACGCACGTACACGTCTTCTCGCCTGATGCCCGGCTCGTGAGCTTCACCTACGAAGATGCCGTGCTGGATGCCGCGCCGGCCGGAGCGGCCGAACGCAACCTGCGGGGCGTCGGGGTCACCGTTCTCGACGCGCCCGTGACCGTTCCGCCCACGCATCCGCGGAATCACCCGGGGTATGCGAGCGTGCTCGTGACACGGCTCGTCGACGAGCCGTGGCCGGGTAGCGACGAGATCTGCCGGGCGTTTGAAGAGGCCTGGGTCGGCGTGGACGGCTATCGCCGTCAAGATGGATCCTGGCAGCGTCGTGCGCTCGCCTTCCAGGGCCGCGTCGCCGCCGCCGACGGCACACCCGTCGACGAGGTCTTCATCGTCGACCTGCCCGATGATCCTCGGCGGCTGCTCGAGCCGGGCGACCTTCCGCTCGCCGGCACACCCACCACGCGGCCGTCGCCACCGGCGACGGTGACCCAGCGACGGCTCACGTTCACCACGCATCGTCGCCATCCGGGCATCCAGGGGCCGCGGCACTGGCTGCGGTCGAGCCCGGATGGTACGCGGATCGCCTATCTGGCTCGCGACGACGACGGTGTGGTGCAGATCTTCACGGTGTCGCCGACGGGCGGCGGTCCGACACAACTCACGCATGGCACCCCGGGCATCGCGAGCAGTTTCACCTGGAGCCCCGACGGCCGGTGGATCGCCTGCGTGGCCGACGGCAGCGTCTGCCGCGTCGACGCGAGCGACGGCAGCCTGGACCGGCTCACACCGCCGCTGCGAGACGACTCAACGCCCCGCCCAGAGGCGTGCGTTTTCTCGCCCGAAGGCACGAGGATCGCTTGCGTGCGGCGGGTGCCGGATCAGGCCGGGCAGGTCCACAACCAGATCTTCGCGGTGGACGTTCCCTGACAGTCGAACATCCGGCCGTGAGCGGCGGCCGAGGTCGCATCGCTGACCATGGTCTTCCGGGGCGAGGATGCCCCGCCGCCGACGCGTCGCGTCAGGACGCCGATCGTGCCCCCACGCAAGCCGCCGTCTAGCGGATCTTCGCGTCGGGAAGCGAGGTCTTGATGCCCTCGTCGAGCGGCATCGTGTCGCGGCCGGGGCCGAGGCCGTGGCGTTCGAGCAGCGCGGCGAGCCGCCGCTCGAGGTCGGCCCGCGTGGCGGCGTGGGCCGGGTCGGCCGCGAGGTTCACCAGTTCACCCGGATCGTTTGCCAGGTCATACAGTTCCGAAAGGTGGCGGTCCGGGGTGCCGTCGCCGTGCGGATAGCGCACGAACTTCCAGCGGTCGGTGCGGAGGCCGCGGATGTTGGGCGTGTAGGGAAACTGCTTCTCGTAGTCGTATTCGTAGAGCCACTCGGTCCGCCACGTGGGATCGCCGCCGGTGGCCAGCTTCCGCCAGGAGCGGCCGTCGCTGCCCTCGATCGCGGCCGCGCCGCAGAGGTCGAGGATGCTCGGGGCGACGTCTTCCGTCAGCACCTGTCCGCTCACGACCTTGCCCTGCGGCAGGCCCGGCCCGCGGGCCACGAGCGGCACGCGGATGCTCGGCTCGTGCATCGTCCGCTTGTCGACCATGCCGTGTTCGCCTTCGAGCAGGCCGTTGTCGCCCATGAAGACGATCAGCGTGTCGTCGAGTTGGCCCGTCTCCCGCAGGTGGTCCACGAGCCGCCCTGTGCTCTCGTCCACCGAGAGGATCGTGCCCCAGTAGGCGTGCACCATGTTCTCGAAGTCGGCGACCGCCTCGGGCCGCGGGTCGGGGAACGTCTTCCGCCACTCGAACAGCGGGCCGTAGATGCCGTGCCAGGTGGTGAGCCGCTGCCTGATCCAGTCGGGCTTGCCGTCGAGCCGGAAGGCGCTCTCCGGATACCGCACGCGCACGCCATCGAAGGCGTGGGCATGCCTGGGCTCGGGAAAGTAGAAGGAGTGGGGCGCCTTGTGGCCGAGGCAGAGGGCCCAGGGTTTGCCGGCCGGCTGACGCTCGAGCCAGTCGAGGCAGAAGTCGGTGACCACGGTCGTGTAATAGCCGGGCACCACCTCGCGTCGCTCGCCGTCGATGTTCCACTCGGTGTCGAAGTATTTGCCCTGGCCCTTGTGGCTCACGAACCAGTCGAAGCCCGGCCGGGGCGCGTCGTTGTCTTCCCCCATGTGCCACTTGCCGACGTAGGCCGTGGCGTAGCCCTGCTGCTTGAGCCGGGCCGGCCAGTGGGGCAGGGCGGGGGGCAGTTCCGTGAAGTTGTTGCGGACGCCGTGGGCGTGGGCGTAGCGGCCGGTCAGGATGCTCGCCCGGCTCGGCGAGCAGAGCGACGTGGTGCAGAAGGCGTTCGTGAACCGGACGCCGTCGGCGGCGAGGGCGTCGATCCGCGGCGTCTTCACGTGGGCCGAGCCGTAGCAGCCCAGGGCGTCGGGCCGCAGGTCGTCGCAGAGGATGAAGAGCACGTTGGGGGGCGGCTCGGCGTTGGCGACCCCCACGGTCGCGGCGATCACGCACAGCAGTTTCCAGGCCGGTCGCAGCACGGTCGGTCCCCCGAACGATGGTGGCAGCACGGGCCGTCGCCGCCGCCGGTGAGCGAGGGTAGCATACGGTCGCGGTTCCCCCTCGCCCCGGAAGCCCAGGCATGCGTCGGAGCGTCCTCGTCGTTTTCGTGGCGGTGGTCGCGATTCGCGCCGGCGGTTCGCAGGCCGCGCCGCTCGTGGCCGGCTACGAACGCTTCGGTCGGCACGCGCCCGACGATCCCGCCCGTGTCGAGGCGGGGCTGCTCCTGCTCGGGGAACTCGGGTGCGCGAACTGCCACGCCGCGGCCGGCCCGGCACTCGGTCACCTCGCGGCCAAGCAGGGTCCCGTGCTCGACACCGTCGGCCGCCGGCTCGATCCCGCCTGGCTCGCCACCTACCTGGCGAATCCGCACGGCGTGCATCCGGGTACGACGATGCCCGACCTGCTCGCGGGCCTCCCGGCGGACCGCCGCGGTCGCACCGCCACGGCCCTGGCCCAGTTCCTGGCTTCGACAGGCCCCTTCACCGCCGGGCCCTTTCCGGGATCGGAGAAGGGGAAAGCCGAGGCCGGCGGCGACATCTACGAGCGGAGCGGCTGCGCGGCCTGCCATGGCTCGCGCCGCACTGGCGTCGCACCGCTCGCCGACCACCGGCCGCTCGGCGACCTCGCCAAGAAGTGGTCGCCCGCGGAACTCGATGCGTTCCTCAAGGATCCGACCGTGATCCGACCCGCCGGCCGGATGCCTGCCGTGCCGCTTTCCGACGACGAGCGGCGGCACGTCGTGGCGGCGCTGGTCGGGCCGCTCGCCGGCGCGACCGGCCGCTACGACAAGGTCGTCGCCTTCGAGGGGCGGGCCTGGCGGAAGCTCGTCGACCGCCTGCCCGACACGGCCACGCTCGGCCCGCCGGCGAAGGCGGGGCCCGTCACGGGGCTCGACGTATTCGCGCTGGCCGGGGCCCGCGAGGAGATCGTCGTGGAACTGACGGGCTTCTTCCATGCGGTCCGCGCGGGGCGATACGGCTTTCACGTCGGGAGCGACGACGGCAGCCGCGTCGTCATCGGTGATGCGACCGTGGTGGATCACGACGGCATCCACGGCCACAGCGAGGCCCACGGATCGGTCGACCTGGCGGCGGGCGTCCATCCGATCCGCGTCGCCTTCTTCGAGGCCCACGGCGAGGAGTCGCTGGTGGTCGATGTCGTGCCCCCCGGCGGGCCGCGGACATCGGTGCTCGCCTTCGTGACGCCCACGGCCGCCGGCAAGCCGGCCGTGACGACCGCGGACGCCGCGTCTTCGGCGCCGGTGTTCGCGATCGACGCGGCGCTCGTCGCCGAGGGGCGGGCGGCGTTCGCCGCCGTGGGATGCGCGAACTGCCATCGGCTCGGTGACGAGGCCCGCGGCCCCGCATCGACCGCCGCCGGTGCGCCGCCGGCCAGGCCGCTCGTCGAACTCGCGGCCCTCGACGCCGGCTGCCTGGCCGAACGGCCGTCCGCGGCTGCGGCCTCCTATGGCCTCGATGCCAACCAGCGGGCCAGCCTGACGGCGGCGCTCCGGTGGATCGATTCGTCTGCGGCTGCGTCGGCTCCCGACCGCGAGCGGGCGATCGACCGCTCCTTCACCGTGAGCAACTGCTACGCCTGTCACGACCGCGCCGGCAAGGGGGGCGTGTTGCCGGCCGTCGCCACCACGGACGACGACGGTGAGCCGGTGCTCGTCGAGGCGGCCCGCGACGCGCTGTTCGCCGCCACGCAGGCCGAACTCGGCGACGAAGGCCGCCGCCCGCCGACGCTCACCGGCACGGGGGCCAAGCTCCGGCCGGAGTTTCTCCGCGAGGTGCTCCTCGCCGGGGGCCGCGACCGCACCGCCACGATGCCGACGCGGATGCCCAAGTGGGCCGCGGCGATCGCCGAACCGCTGGCCGTCGCGCTCGCCGCCGACCCGCCCGTGACCTGCCCCCTGCCGCCGCTCGCCGGTCACGCCGAGCTGGAGATCGTCGACCAGGGCCGCCACCTCGTGGGCTCGAAGGCGCTGGGTTGCATCAAGTGCCATTCGTTCGCCGGCGACAAGGGGCAGAGCCTCGGCCTCATCGACCTGACGCGAATGCCCGCGCGGCTGCGGCACGAGTGGTTCCTGGCCTACGTGGCCAATCCCCAGGCGTTCCGCCCGGGCACCCGCATGCCGGCCGCCTGGCCGGACGGCAAGACCTTCTATCCCGACATCCTCGACGGTACCGCCGCCGGCCAGATCGAGGCCGTGTGGCGCTACGTGGCCTCGCCCAAGCCGCGGCCGCCGGTCGGCGTGGGTCAAAACCTGATCGAACTGGTGCCCGCCGACCAGCCGATCATCTACCGCAACTTCATCGAGAACGCCGGTCCGCGTGCGATCGGCGTCGGCTACCCCGAGGGGGTGCATCTCGCCTGGGACGCCGAAGCCCTCCGGCTGGCCCTCGTCTGGCGGGGCGCGTTCATCGACGCGGGGCGGCACTGGACGGGCCGGGGCCAGGGCTGGCAGCCGCCATTGGGCGACGGCGTGTTCACCCCCGACCTGGCCGCGGCCATCGAGATGCTCCCTGACGCGAAGGCGTCGTGGCCGAAGGAGCCGCCGCGCGACCGCGGGGCCAGGTTCCTGGGCTATGCGCTCGACGCCAAGGGCCGGCCCACGTTTCGCTGGTCGCTCGGCGGCACGTCGATCGAAGAGAAGTTCGAGCCCGCCCAGGTCGGCAAGACCCGCTTCCTGCGGCGCACGATCAGGCTGTCGGGTCGGCCCCAGCAGGGAATGGTGATCTTCCGTGGTGCGGCCGGCCGGCTCGAGGAGGCGGGCGACGGCTGGTGGCGGACAGACGGCTCGTGGAAGCTGCGGGTGAGCGGGGTCGGGGCCGGGGAGCCGGTTCGCCACGAGGCCGACGGGCGAACCGAGCTGCGGTTTCCGATCGTGTGGGCTTCCGACGGCACCGCCGAACTCGTGGAGGAACTGACATGGTGAGTTGGATGAGGATCATCACGGTCGTTGCCGCCGCGGCACTCGCGGCAGGTGGGTTCCCGTCGGCCGGCGCGGCCGAGACGAAGCCGACCGAGGCCGACTGCTACGCCGTGACGACGCTCGCCATTCCCGAGGCGGCCTTCCTGGAGGTGGGCGGGCTCGAGTGGCTGCCCGACGGCCGGCTGGCCGTGGCCTCGCGGCGGGGCGAGATCTGGATGGTCGCCGACCCCACCGGCCCGAAGCCCGTCTGGACGCGGTTCGCCCACGGCCTCCACGAGGTGCTCGGCCTGGCCTGGAAGGACGGCTGGCTCCATGTGACCCAGCGGCCCGAGGTCAGCCGGCTCAAGGATGCCGACGGCGACGGCGTGGCCGAGACGTTCGAGACGGTGGCCGACGGCTGGGGTGTCTCGGGCGACTACCACGAGTATGCGTTCGGCTCGAAGTTCGACCGCGAAGGCAACATCTGGGTCGTGCTCTGCCTGACCGGCAGCTTCGACAGCAAGGTGCCGCTCCGCGGCTGGGCCGTGCGGGTCACGCCCGACGGCAAGACCGTACCCACCACCTCGGGCATCCGCTCCCCCGGCGGGATCGGCTTCGACGCCGCGGGTCGCGTGCTCTACACCGACAACCAGGGTCCCTGGAACGGTGCCTGCTCGCTCAAGCACCTCGTGCCCGGTGACTTCGTCGGCCACCCGGGCGGGTTTCCCTGGTATGACCGGGCGCCGGGCCTGGAAAAGCCGGCGGAGCCCACGAGCGGCAGCCGGATGGCGGCCGAGGTTGCGAAGATCCCCCGGCTGCGGCCGCCCGCGATCGTGTTTCCCTACGACGCGATGGGCAAGAGCGCCGCGGGGATCGCCGCCGACACGAGCGGCGGAAAGTTCGGGCCGTTCACCGGGCAGGTGTTCGTGGCCGATCAGTCGCACTCGATGGTGATGCGGTGCTTCCTCGAGGAGGTCGACGGCGTCCTGCAGGGCGCCTGCTTCCGGTTTCGCGAGGGCTTGAGGAGCGGCTCGCTGGCGGTGCAGTTCGCCCCCGACGGCTCGCTGTTCGTGGGCGGCACCAATCGGGGCTGGGGCTCGCGGGGCGCCGGCGATTATGCGCTCGAGCGGCTGGCCTGGACCGGCAGGACGCCGTTCGAGATGCTCGCGATCCGCGCCGTGCCCGGCGGCTTCGAACTCGAGTTCACGGCGCCGGTCGATCGGGCGGCGGCCGGCGACCCGGCGGGCTACGCCGTCCGCTCGTTCACCCACATCTACCAGTCGGCCTACGGCAGCCCGGAGGTCGATCTCGAAACCTGCCCGGTGGAACGGGCCGAGGTGTCGGCCGACGGCCGCCGCGTGCGGCTCGCCGTGGGCGGCCTCCGCCCGTGCGTCGTGCACGAGATCAAGGCGGCCGGCGTCCGCTCGGTGGGGTCGGAAGGCGTGGCCGCCGGACTCCCGCTGCTGCACGACACCGGCTGGTACACGCTCAACCGCCTGCCGAAGTGACCTCAGCTTTCCGTGGAACAAGCCATCCATGGCCTTGGTCCACGTGGCCGCTCCTGCGGCGGCAGACTGGTTCCCCAGTCTGCTAAGCAGCGCTGGCGGGCTTGGCGAACACCAGCCGGCCGGCCGACGTCTGCAGCGTGCTGGTGACGTGCACGTGCACGGTCTGGCCGATCTGGCCGCGGCCGTTCTCCACGACCACCATCGTGCCGTCGTCGAGGTAGCCCACGCCCTGGTCGGGCTCCTCGCCCGGCTTCACCAGCCGCACCGCGAGGGCGTCGCCGGGCACGAAGGTGGGCTTGAGCGCGAGCGCCACGTCGTTGACGTTGATCACCGGCACGCTCCGCACGCCCGCGAGCTTGACCACGTTGGGGTCGATCGTGACCACGCGGCCCTCGAGCTGCCGCGCCATCGCCACCACCCGCGACTCGAGCGTGGCCTCGTCGGTCTGCTCGTCCCGCGGGCTGATCACGTCGATGTCGACCGCCTTGTTGGCCCGCAGCCGGTTGAGGATGTCGAGCCCGCGGCGGCCGCGGGTGCGGCGGGTGCGGTCCTGCGACTCCGCCGCCGCTTGGAGTTCGTCGAGCACGAAGGCGGGCACCACGAACCGGCTTTCGAAGATGCCCGCCTCGGCGAGGTCGGCCACCCGGCCGTCCACGATCGAGGTGGTGTCGAGCACGTTCGGCCGCAGGCCGCGGACGTCGCGGGCGAACTCCACGAACGGGATCAGAAACCGGAAGTCGTTCCGCGTCTGGAGCAAGAGGCTCGTGCTGAGGTAGCAGAGCACGGCGCCGATGATCAGCGGCAGCCACGCCCAGACCGGATCGGACTTGTTGAGCGGGAGGACCGGCGTCAGGGCGAGCATCGTGATGTAGGTGAGGAACACGCCGATCAGGAGCCCGAAGTAGACCGCCGTGATGATCGTCAGATCCTTGCGGTGGATGGCCCCGTCGACCGCGATCACCGTCAGCGGCAGGGCGATCATGCCGGTGAGGATCCCCCACGGCACCCAGGTCGGCGCGGACCGCAGGGCCGGGTCGTTGATGATCAGGACGGCGATCCCCGCGGACACGAGGATGAAAAACGCGCGGAGAAAGTAGAGGGCCATGGGAGACGACCGCCACTTGGCTGCACGGAACCCGGGGCAAGGATCATACCGTGGGCCGCCAATCGCAGCCAAAGACCGCTCCTGGCCAGCAGCGCCGGCTCCAGGGCGGGCGTACAGTCAGCCGCCCAGCCGGCGGGCGTGGTCGAGATCGAGAAACCGGTCGGTCATGCCGGCGATGTAGTCGGCGGTGCTCCGTGGCACGCCGCAGTCGGCTGCCCGCTCGCGGAACCGCGGCGGGAGCGCTTCGGGATGGGCCACGTACCAGCCGAACAGGTCGGCGAGTTTGTGCTGGGCCGGCACGCGGATCGCGAGCACCCGCTCGCTGCGATACACCTCGTCGAACAAAAACCGCTCCAGCTCCCGCTTGGCGGCCGCGAGGGCGGGGGCATGGGCCACCAGCCGCCGCGTGCCGCCCTCGGGCGGGCGGAACGCGCCGCGCACGTCGGCCACCGAGGCGATGCCGAGCTCCCGGATCGCGGTCAGGCTCGTGCGGACGAGCTCGGCCACCTGGAAGTCGACCAGTTCGTGGATCACCGCCCGCTTCAGCTCGCCACCGGCGAGCGGCCCGAACCGGTCACGGACCCGCGCCGCGGCCTCGGCCACCAGCGGCAGCTCGAGCAAGGCCTCCTGGGAGACGAGGCCGAGTTCGATCGCGTCGTCCACGTCGTGGGTGTCGTAGGCGATCGAGTCGGCGGCGTCGACCACCTGCGTCTCCAGCAGCGGCGCCGGCGCGGTGCCGTCCTTCTTGCGGGTCGCCTGGGCGTCGAGCACCTCGCGGGAGAGGTTGAGCCCGGGAAACGCCGGATAGCGGCTCTCGAGCAGTTCCATGATCCGCAGCGCCTGGGCATTGTGGTTGAAGCCCCCCTCGGCGCGGAGCAGCTCCGCCAGCACGTCCTCGCCTGCGTGGCCCAGCGGTGGGTGGCCAATGTCGTGGGCCAGCGCCAGCGTCTCGACCAGGTCTTCGTTGAGGGCCAGCGCCCGGGCCAGCGTCCGGGCGATGTTGGTCACCTCGAGGGTGTGCGTGAGGCGGCTGCGGTGATAGTCGCCGTGGTAGCCGGTGAAGACCTGCGTCTTGTGCGCCAGGCGGCGGAAGGCGGCCGAGTGGACGATCCGGTCGCGGTCCCGCTGGTAGGGGCTGCGGAACGGGTGTGGTGGCTCGGGATGCACGCGGCCGGCCGACTCGGCCGCCCGCATCGCCCAGGGCGCGAGGCAGGCCGCCTCGCGGGCCCGCCAGTCCGGGATCTCGAACGCCCGGCCGCCGGTCATCCCGCCTCTCCCGCGGCAGCCGCCGTCAGCTGCTCCCAGAGCGCGTCGAGCGACTGGGGCAGCACGCGGACTCCGGCCGTCGCCGGCATGAAGTTCACGTCACCCGGCCAGCGGGGCACGATGTGCCAGTGGAGATGGCCGGGCACACCGGCGCCGGCCACCCGGCCGAGGTTGAGGCCGACGTTGAAGCCCTCCGCCTGCATGCACCGCTCGAGCGAGTCGCACCAGCGGGCGAGGCACCGCTGCAGGTCGAGCAGATCGTCGTCGCCGAGGCTCGCGAGCGTGGCCCGGTGGTCGAGCGGGGCGACGAGCAGGTGGCCGTTGGAGTAGGGAAAACGGTTGATCACCACCAGGCTCCGCTCGGTGCGGCCCACCACGCCCAGGGCTCGGTCATGCTCCGCCGTCGCCGCCGCCCGGCAGAGGAAGCAGCCGGGATCGGCTCCCGGCCGCCAGCGGTCGATCGTGACCGCGGCGGCCGGGTCGCCTGAGTCATGGCCCTGCACGTAGCCCAGCCGCCAGGGCGCCCAGAGCCGCTCGATCTGCATGCCTTGCTTGCTGTCCATCTCCAGAGCGTACCGCGCCCGCAGCCGGTCGCGCGGTGGGAACTCGATTGCGTCCGATGCCGTATGCTTTTGTTGGCTGCGAGGGGTTGCCCGTGCCAATCGAGACGGCGTAGGAAACCGAGCGCAGCCGAGGAAGGCGAAGCGAGGTTTCCTCCGAGCGAGCGGAGGCCAGGATGGCCGGAGTGAGCGTCCGGCGAGATGGCACGGGCAACCCCGGCCCACTTGGCCCGACCCACAACCTCCGGCACCCCATGACCTTCAAAGTCTCCCTCGACGTCTTCTCCGGGCCGCTCGACCTGTTGCTCTACCTCGTCAAGAAGCACGAGGTGGATGTGACGGAGGTGCCGATCGCGTTGATCGCCAAGGAGTTCTGCGACCACCTGGCCGTGCTCGAGGAGCTCTCGATCGAGCAGGTGGGGGAGTTCGTCGAACTGGCCAGCGTGCTCCTCGAGATCAAGGCCCGGGCGCTCGTGCCGCGGCCGGAGGAGCAGGAGGAGGAGGTCGAGCCGATTCGCGAGGATCTCGTCCAGCGGCTGCTCGAATACAAACAGTATCGCGACGCGGCGGCGCTGCTCGAGGATCGGGCCCGGCAGTGGGAGCTGCGGTTTCCCAGGATCCACTCCGAGGAAGCGCCGGCCCGCACGGGGCCGGCCGAGGTGGCGATCGGCGACGCCCACGTCTGGGACCTGGTCGGCGCGCTCACACGGGTGCTCGCCAAGCGGGAGAAGCGCCGGCCGCGGCAGATCGTCCACGACGACACGCCCATCGAGGTCCACATCGAGCGGATCGAAACGCTCGTGGCGGAGCAGGGGAGGGTGGCGTTTTCGACGCTCTTCGATGACGATATGCCGAGATCCCGGATGGTCGGCATCTTCCTGGCGACGCTCGAACTCGTCCGCCGCGGCAGGCTCTCGACCCGCCAGGATGGCCTGTTCCAGGAAATCTGGCTCCTGCCCCGCTCGCCCGAATCCGCCGCGCCCCCGTCGGCCGCCGACTCCCGCACGACCGCATGATCGACAACGCCCCGTTTCGCACGCTCACGCACAAGGGGCTCACCGTCGAGGGCTACTCCCGGGCCGCCGTTCAGAGCGTGTGGCGGATCCCGGAACTCAAGCTCGGCTTCGACCTCGGCGCCCAGCCCTGGGGCTTCATGGCCACGAGCACCTGGTTCGTGACCCACACGCACCTCGACCACATCGCCGCCCTCCCGGTCTACGTGGCCCGCCGGCGGATGATGAAGATGGAGCCCCCCACGATCTACCTGCCCGAATCGGCGATCGAGCCGATCGAGAAGCTCTTGAAGGCCGTCTCCCGGCTCGATCGCGGCCGGCTCCCCTGCACGCTGCTGCCGGCCCGGCCCGGCGACGAGATCGAGCTCTCCCGCGAGCACGTGGTGACGGTCTCCGCGACCACCCACACGATCCCGAGCGTGGGCTTCGTGGTCTGGGATCGGCGGCGGAAGCTGAAGCACGAATACCAGCACCTGGCCGGCCACCAGATCCGGGACCTGCGGCTCTCGGGCGTGGACGTGACCCACGAGATCCGCTCCCCGCTCGTGGCCTACCTGGGCGACTCCTCGCCCGAGGGCCTCGACCGCTGTCCGGCGATGTTCGAGGCGCTGATCCTGATCACCGAGCTGACGTTCGTGGCCCACTCCCATCGCAAGGAGAAGATCCACAAGTACGGCCACATGCACCTCGACGACCTGCTCGCCCGCCGCGACCGGTTCCGCAACGAGGTGGTGATCGCCACCCACTTCTCGACCCGCTACACCGACGACCGCGTCCGCCGGGTCCTGGCCAAGAAGATCCCCGACATGCTCGACGGCCGGCTGCATGTGTGGCTGTAGGTCGCGCGCGGCTCGGGGTGGCCCATGCCATCTCGCCGGACGCTCCCTCCGGGCATCCTGCCCGGCGGTCACTCGAAGAAACCCTCGCTTCGGCATCCTGCCTGCGCTCGCTGCCAAGGCCGGCTCGATTGGCACGGGCCACCCCTCGCTGAGACCTTGGTAGGGGAAGGAGTGCGGCGTCGATCGGTGAGGGCTACGCTGGAGGCATGGGTCCCCGTCATGCCTACGTGCACGTTCCCTTTTGCCGGCATCGGTGCGGGTATTGTGACTTCACGCTCGTGGCTGGGCGGGATGACCTCGTGGAACGCTACTTCGCCGCGGTCGCGCGGGAGCTCGAGCGAGTTCCCCGTGCGTCGGCATCCCGGGACGGTTCGGCGTGTCTGGATCTGGACACGCTCTACCTTGGCGGTGGCACGCCCTCGCACCTCGGGCCCGCCGGGCTGCGGCGGCTGTTCGCGCTCCTGCGCGACCGGCTGCGGCCCACGAGCGACGCAGAGGTTTCGCTGGAAGCCAATCCGCTCGATGTGACGGCGGAGTTCGTCGCGGCGGCCCGGGACTGCGGCGTGACGCGGGTGAGCCTCGGTGGCCAGTCGCTCGACGCGGCCACGCTCCGGGCGCTCGACCGCGACCACGGGCCCGACGACGTGCGGCGCGCGGTCGGCCTGCTCCAGGCCGCGGGCCTCGTCGTCAGCCTCGACCTGATGACGGCGGCACCGGGGCAGTCACTCGCGGCCGTCGAGCGGGATCTCGCCGCCGCCGTCGCGCTTTTCCCCGAGCATGTCTCCGTCTACTGCCTCACCTGGGAGCAGGGCACGGCCTTCGCGGCGGCCCGCCGGCGCGGGGAGTTGGCGGCGGTGCCCGAGGACCTCGAGCGGGCGATGTTCGAGGCGGCGATCGACCGGCTCGAGGCCGCGGGCTACGAGCACTACGAGGTGAGCAACTTCGCGCGGCCGGGCCGCCGCTGTCGCCACAACGAGGCCTACTGGGACTGCCGCCCGTGGGAGGCCTTCGGTCCCGGCGCCGCCCGGTTCGACGGGCGGACGCGGATCACGAACCATCGCAGCACCACCACTTGGATGACGCGCGTGCTCGCCGGCGAGGATTGTTCGGGCGACGTGGATGCGATGGCGATCGAAGACGCGGCCCGCGAGCGGCTCGTGGTCGGCCTGCGACGCCGCGACGGCGTGGACCGGGCGGCTTTCCGCGCGGCGAGCGGCTGCGACCTCGACGCGGTGGCCGGTCCGGCCGTCGCCCGCTGGGTGGCGGCGGGCCTCGCAGCCGACGACGGCCGGCGCGTGCGGCTCACCCGCGCGGGCTTGCTCGTCTCCGACACGCTCTGGGCGGACGTGCTCTGACGGTGCGTTGGACGCCACCGTGCGAGGTGGCTGTTTGGGTGCTTTTGCGGCGTGGCTGATGGAAGCCTGCTCGGCACCAGCCCTCCAGCGAGCGAGTGGGGGCGGGACTCCGCGCTCCGCGGTCCACGGTCGTGGCGTGAGGGCAAAGACTTCCCCTTGCCCGGCCACCGCGGGCGCCGTCAGGATGGCCCCTTCGCGGCGGGAGTCGCGGCCCCGTTGTCCCGGAGAATCACGATGCCTCGCCCCCTCTCGTTCACCGCCGCCGCCCTGGCGGCCCTGCTCGCGACGGCGGCCTGGGCCGAGCCCGGAGCCGACGGCCCGCCCCTCAAGGTGGGCGTGTACGAACTCCCCGGGATCTGTGAGGTCCAGGGGAATCGGCCCGTCGGGATCTCCGTCGATTTCTGGCGGGAGGTCGCCGACCGGCTCGGCATCGAGACGACCTTCGTGATCGAGAAGGACGTGGCCTCGCTGATCGCCGATACCGCCACCGGGCGGATCGACGTCATGCTCGGCCCCCTGGCCGTGACCGAGGCCCGGGAACGCCAGATCGATTTCACGCAGCCCCTGGTGACGTCGGGCATGCGGATCGCGGTGCCCGGACGCGAGGCCCGGTCGTGGTTCGCGCCGCTGGTGTCGGTGCTCTCGCGCGAGTTGCTCGGGATCGTGTGCGCGATCGTCGGCCTCGTGATCGTCACCGCCCACGTGCTCTGGTTCGTGGAACGGGCCCGCAATCCCCAGGCGTTTCCGCCGGGCTACCGGCAGGGCATCCGCGAGGCGATCTGGTGGAGCATCTCCACCGTGATGACCGGGGGCTGCGACAACAAGGCGATCGAGACGACGGCGGGCCGCGCGGTGGCGATCGTCTGGATTCTCGGGGGCATCGCGGCGATCGCCACGCTCACCGGTACGATCGCCGCCAAGCTCACGGCCGAGCAGGTCACGGGGTCGATCCACGGCCCCCGCGATCTCGCGGGACGGATGGTGGGGGTGATGACCGACTCCGTGTCGGCGCAGGCGGTGAGGGCCCGCGGCGGCAGCGTGCTGTCCTACCCCAGGCTGCAAGACGCCCTCGCCGCCGCCCGGTTGGGCGAGGTGGAGGCCGTGGTGCACGAGAACCACATCCTCCAGGCCCTGCTCGCCCAGCCTGGCCACGCCGCGATGCGGCTGGTGGGGCCGATCTTCGACACCTACGACTTCGCCATGGCCGTGCCGCCCGGAAGCCCGCTCCGCGAGACGCTCTCCACGGCGATCCTGGCGGCCCGCGAGGACGGCTCGCTCGCGCGGATCGTGGAGCGGGCCTTCGGCAAGCAGGACTGACGCCGACTCGCCGGGCCCGGGATGGCCGGCGCCGCGACTGGCGGCGATTCAGTGCTTCTGAATCGCTGCCGTGAGATCCAGAATCGCCTTCTTGCCGTCGGCGAAATACATGAGCGTGTTGTCGGCCGCGAACAGCGGGTTGGGGATGCCCGCAAAGCCAGGCGAGAGCGACCGCTTCACCACCACCACCGTGCGGGCCTTGTCGACGTCGAGGATCGGCATCCCCGCGATCGGGCTCGTGGGATCGTTGCGGGCCGCCGGGTTCACCACGTCGTTGGCGCCGATCACGATCGCCACGTCGGTCTCCGGGAAGGTGGGATTGATGTCGTCCATCTCCCGGAGCTTTTCATAGGCGATGTCGGCCTCGGCCAGGAGCACGTTCATGTGCCCCGGCATCCGGCCGGCCACCGGGTGGATCGCATACTCGACCGTCGTGCCCCGCTTCTCGAGGGCGTCGGCGAGTTCGCGGACGGCGTGCTGGGCCTGGGCCACGGCCAGCCCGTAGCCGGGCACGATCACCACCCGCTCGGCCCCCTCGAGCACCATCGCGATCTCCTCGGGGCTCACGCTCTTGATCTTGCCGGCGTAGACGTCGTCGCCGCTGACGGCCGCCGTCGTGCCCAGGCCGCCGAACAAGACGCCCACGAGCGAGCGGTTCATCGCCTGGCACATGATGGCCGTGAGGATCAGGCCCGAGGCGCCCACGAGCGACCCGGCGATCACGAGCACCGAGTTGTCGATCACGAAGCCGGCCGCGGCCGCGGCCAGACCCGAGTAGCTGTTCAAGAGGCAGATCACGACCGGCATGTCGGCCCCGCCGATCGGCATGGTGAGCGTGAGTCCCAGGCCGCTGCCCACGATCACGAGCAGCCAGAAGAGCAGGTTCGACGAGGGATACGCACAAAGGCCCCAGCCGAGCAAAAACGTGGCCCCGGCCAGGCCGAGGTTGATCCAGTGGCGGTTGGGATCGGTCCAGGGCTTCTTGAACTGCGGCAGTTCCTCGAGCTTGCCGAAGGCGACGAGGCTGCCCCAGAAGGTGACGGCGCCGATCAGGCCGGTGAGCGCGGTCGCGATCGCGAACTGCGTCCACGGGGCGAGGTCTGTCGCGGCATGGGTTGCCGCCACCGTCAGACTGCCGGCAGCGTCGGCCGTCTTGTTCCAGAGTTCGGCCCCCGCCACGAAGGTCGAGGCCGCCCCGCCGAAGCCGTTGAGCAGGGCCACCATCTGCGGCATGCCGGTCATCGGGTATTTGACCGCCATCACGGCGCCCACCGCGGCGCCGATCGCCGCGGCGATGCCCACCAGCACGAGCGGCCACGCGCCCCGATCGGCGAATGAGTCAAGCACCTGCTTCTCGAAGCACGCGGCGATCAAGGCGATCGCCATCCCGACGGCACCGAGGTAGTTGCCCTTCACGGCCGTCCGCGGGCCGGTCATGAGCTTGAAGGCCACGATGAACAGCATCGAAGCCGCCAAATAGGCGAGGTTGATCCAGGCTTGGCTCGACATCTCGGGCTACTTCTTCTTCGGTTGGAACATTTCGAGCATCCGATGGGTGACGACGAAGCCGCCGGCCACGTTCACCATCGCCAATACCACAGCCACGAGGCCGAGCAGGTTGCCGAACCGATAACCGGCCGTCGCCACGGCCCCCGCCACCACGATCGCGCCGACGGCCGTGATCCCGGAGATCGCGTTCGAGCCGCTCGTGAGCGGCGTGTGGAGCCGCTGGGGCACCTTGGTGATCACCTCGAAGCCCACCCACATCGCGAGCAGAAACACCGTCAACAGGCGGATGAACTTGGCCGCCGGATCCTCCGGGGCGGCTGCGGCGTCGGCGAGCAGGATGGCGAGCAGGGGCGTGGTCATGGGGCGATCCGAGCGGGGGCGGCGATCAGGAGGCCGGAGAGGAGGCGGCCAGCGGCGGCAGGCCGAGCTTCTCCCGGATCTTGGGATGCACGACCTGGCCACCGGTGGCCACGAGCGTGTCGCGGACGATTTCGTCGTCGGCGGCCACGTCGGGCAGGCCGCACTTCACGAGGTGGGCGAGGAAGGTGGCGATGTTCTTGGCGTAGAGCTGGCTCGTGTGGCCGGCCACGTCGGCGGGGAGGTTCGTGGGGCCGAGGATCGTGACGCCGTCCACCTCGACCGTCTCGTCGGGCTTCGAGCCCTCGCAGTTGCCGCCGCGTTCGGCCGCCATGTCGACGATCACGCTGCCGGGCTTCATCCGTCGAACCATGTCGGCCGTGACGAGCACGGGGGCCTTCTGGCCGGGGATCAGGGCCGTGCAGATCACGAGGTCGCTCTCGGCGACGACCTTGCCGAGCAGTTCCCGCTGCTTGGCGTAAAACTCCTCGCCCATCGCCTTGGCATAACCGCCTGCCGTCTCGCTCGCACCGGTCTCGAGCGGCAGTTCCACGAACTTCGCACCGAGGCTCTGCACCTGCTCCTTGACGGCCGGCCGCACGTCGTAGCCGCTCACCTGCGCGCCGAGCCGCTTGGCGGTGGCGATCGCCTGGAGGCCCGCCACGCCCGCTCCGAGCACGAGCACCTTGGCCGGCGTGATCGTGCCGGCGGCGGTGGTCATCATGGGCAGGATCCGGGGGAGGTGGGTGGCGGCCACGAGCACGGCCCGGTAGCCGGCGATGTTGGCCTGGCTCGAGAGCACGTCCATGCTCTGGGCCCGCGTGATCCGGGGCACGAGTTCGAGCGAGAACACCGTCGCTCCCTTGTCGGCCGCGTCGCGGCAGGCGGAAGGCTCGGAAAGCGGGTCGCAGAGGCCGACGATGATCACGCCGGATCGGAGCCGGTCGCGGTCGTGGCACCAGCCGTCGCCGCACGCGCCGCAGGTCCGCACGGTCAGCAGGCAGTCGGCCGCGAAGGCCTCGTCGCGGGAGACGATCACCGCGCCGGCACCCCGGTAGGCGTCGTCGGGGAAACCCGCGGCGGCGCCCGCTCCCGCCTCGACCACGACCTCGAGCCCCGACTTCGTCAGCGATGCGATGGCGGCGGGCACGAGCGCCACGCGGCGTTCGCCCGGAAACGTTTCCTTGAGAACTGCGACCTTCATGCGGGGCGACTGTGGGGCGGCGGCCAGGGTTGGGGGAATGGACTGAGGCGGGCAAGTGTGGTCGGAATGCGGTCGGACCGCAACCAGTCGGCCAACCGGCCGCCCGGCGGGGCGGCAATCGCCGTGGATCGCGGTGGCCGCTTGCCCACGGAACAAGGCATTGGTAGGCTCCGGGGCTCCCATCCGAAGGCGGTCGGGCCGGGGCTCGAGACCCTCTGGCCGGCGGCTACCGGGCCGGACGTGCGGCCGGATCCGGATCGGGCGAGGCCGTTCCCGAAGCACCCCCAGACAAGCACCTGTTGGAAGCGACATCGATGAAGACGTTCATGGCGAAGCCCGGCGAGATCGAGCAGCGGTGGTGGGTGGTCGACGCCGCCGACCGCCGCGTGGGCCGGCTGGCCAGCGAGATCGCGATGATCCTGATGGGAAAGCACCGGCCGACGTACACGCCGCACGTCGACACCGGCGATCATGTCGTGGTGATCAACGCCGAAAGGGTGTCGTTCAGCGGCCGCAAGTGGCAGCAGAAGGTCTACCGCTGGTACACGGGCTACATGGGCCTGCGGAGCGAGACCGCCGAACACCGTCGCGACCGCCGTCCGGAGCTGATCATCGAGGAAGCCGTGCGCCGGATGCTGCCCAAGAGCCGGCTCGGCCGCGTGATGCTCGACAAGCTCAAGGTCTATGCCGGTTCCGAGCATCCCCATCAGGCCCAGCAGCCCGAGCCGATCCAGCTCGGCGCCTGACGGCCCCCGAATCGATCACCGACGTTTTCCCAGCCATCGCCCTTCCGAATCCGAGCCGAGAAAGACAGCCAGAGGACAGCATGACCACCGAGTCGCAGCCCACCGCCACGCCCGCCGCCAGCCCGACCCAGGCCGTCCGTGCCGTGCGGCGCGGCGACGAGATCATCGCCACCGGACGCCGCAAGACGGCGGTGGCCCGCGTGCGGCTGCGTCCGGGCAAGGGTGAGGTGACGATCAACGGCCGCGACCTCGAGGCCTATTTTCCCTCCGTGAAGGAGCGGGCCCTGGTGGCCGGCGCCCTCGAGGAAGTCGGCAAGCGGTCGGCCGTGAAGGTGGCGATCACGGTCGACGGCGGTGGTCCGTCCGGCCAAGCGGGCGCCTGCCGGCTGGGGATCGCCCGGGCCCTCAAGGCCTTCGACGCCGAACTGGCCGATCCGCTCCGGCACGCCGGGCTCCTGACCCGCGACGGGCGGATGAAGGAGCGGAAGAAGTACGGCCTCCGCGGAGCCCGGCGCGGCACCCAGTTCAGCAAGCGGTAAGCCCGTTTTTCCGGCGAAAATCGCTGGAACTCGGCCGCCGGAATCGGCAGCCGACACGGTCACCCCGCCGACCGGCACGACCGGCACGATCCGTTCAAGCCGGCCCTGTTTTCTCGGGCCGGAGCCGAGAGCCATACTAGAGAGCCGCCTGCGGACGGGGACCGATCCCGCCCGGTCGCGTGGCCCGCGTCCGTCCAACTCCTGCCGGGAGGTTTCCCCCCATGTCGTGCCCGACCGTTTCCCGCATCGTGATGGCCGCGCTGTGCGCGGCGACCATCGTTTCGTCGCCCCGCGTGTGGAGCCAGCAGGAGACCAGCTCGGCCGGCGCCGTCGCCCGCGACGTCCTCACCGCGGAAGCCGACGGGCTCGCCGAGGTGAAGTTTGTCGCCAACGACGCCCGCTCGGCCCAGGTGGTGGTCACCAACCGTGGCGATCGCCCGCTGACGCTCCGGCTGCCGGCGGCCTTCGCGGGTGTTCCGCTGCTCGCGCAGATGGGCATGGGTGGCGGCCAGCAGGGCGCCGGGTTCGGCGCCGGTGGCATCGGCGGCATCCCGCAGAACGTCGGCGGCGGCGGGATGCAGAATCAGGGCATGGGCATCGGCGGCCCGGCGGGCGGCAACCCGTTCAACTGCTGGGTGGCCCGCGAGGTCTACGGCGTGCACGACGCCCGCTGGCTCGCATTTCGTCAGTGGATGGTCTGGGAGGCGCCGAGCTGGCTCCAGGACGTCTATCTCGCGCGGGGTGAAGACTTCGCCGCCTGGCTCCACGAACGGCCCGCCGCAAAGGCCGCGGTGCGTCTGGCGATGGATCGGGCCATCGCGGCCGATGGCGGTGGCAATGCCGGTGGGCACTTTCGCGTGGCCACCACGGGCCCCGATGCGTTCACCAAACCGTTCACCGTCGCCGCCGGTGCGACCGTGGCGGTGAAGGTACCGACCGTGTGTCTCGAATACGGCAAGCGCGAGCCCACGGCCCGCATGCCCTACCGGCTCGCCGCCTTCGAGAAGGTCTCGCAGGATCCCAGGGTGGCGCTGATCCTCGGTGGCCTGGCCAGCGGTCACCTGTCACAGAAGGTCGCCCAGGCGGCGGCATGGCATCTCGCCAGCGGCCGGACGTGGGAGCAGCTCGCCGCCGAGGTCATCGACCGCGCGGGGGGCGATCCCGATCTGCCGGTCTTCTCGGCGGCGGAACTGGCGGCCGCCCGCCAGGCCGTCGATGTGGCCACGCGACTGGCGGCCGTGAGCCAAGAGGCAGGCGCGTCGTCGGCAACCGCCGAGTGACCGTCCGGCGTGGGTCGCGGCCGCTCAGCGCGGCATCGTGACCGACTCTCCGCCCGCCCGCGAACCGAGGGCCTGCCACACCACGGCATCGACCTCGGATGTGATCGTCGTGACCGAGGCATCCATCATCGCCACGTTGACGACTCCGCCATGGTGGCTCCGCGAAGTGACGACGGCTCGCGTCGGTCCCGGCGGCGAGATCCCTTCCCGCGTCGATGAGATGTCGATGTCGTAGGTCGCGCCATCCCGCTGGTAGGGCACGACCGTGTTGGGAGGAAAAGTGGTCGTGAAGCCGATGTGAAGGGCTCTGCCGCAGACCCATTCCGTGTGCCCGGCCTCCGGCGACCAGGTGCCAGCCCCCACGAAGGACGCGACTTCGGCCGGGGAGGCGGGGGCCGTGCTTGGCAGCGATGAAATGTCCTGCGAGCGTGGCGTGAAGGCCTTCACCTCCGCCAGACCGATCGTCTTCGACATGCCGTCGGCGAAGTGGCGGGCCTTGAGTTTCGCGAAGGGCGCGAAAGCGCCGCCCCCGTCTGCCCCCGAAGATGGATCGTAGACCAGGTAAGCTCCGACGTTGAGCCCGTAGTTGAGCGGGTAATGCTTGGGCAGTGCCGTCGCCGCATCGATGACCGGGCGGGCGTTCGGTTCACTCGGGCAAATCAAAACATCGACCCGCTGCGCGGCCACTCCGTTCGGTGGAAACAAGGCCTTGTTCACCGCATCGGAATACGGCTTCGTGAAATCGATTCGCTTGTAGAGCGTGTCGGCTTCGAGGAAGGGGAGCAGGAGCGCCTGCCCAGACCAGGGCGCCAGTCCGGTGCCCGACACGGCGCGGGCCGAAGGGGGCAGGAAGCCCTTGGCCGACTCGTGGAGTTGGCCCGCGAGCGCGAGTTGACGCATGTTCACCTGACACTGCGTTCGCCTGGCCGCCTCGCGGGCCGACTGCACGGCCGGGAGAAGCAGGCCGATCAGCGTGGCGACGATCGCCATAACCACGAGCAGTTCGACCAACGAAAAGCCGGCGGGCCGGCGTGCGGAACGGCAACGCTCAAGGTGGATGTCGCATGAAAGCATGTGAAAAATCCTTATGGCGAGAATCGACAATGAGACCCAGTATCAAGACGGTGTGATCTTAGGGTCTTGTTTTCCCCTGTCAAGTGTTTTTTGGCCCCCTGGGGGCGACCGTCGTCGATCCGCGCCCGGCAACGCCGAGGGGTCGCGGACCCCTACGCGCCGGTGTGGAAAGCGATACAACCGGTAATGAAGGCCCTGGCATGAGGCCGGGGCGACGATCGCGACCCGCTTCCGGAGACGCCCGGTATGTCCGCCACCCCCTCCGCAGCCCCCGGCGATGTGGTGATCGAGACCCGCAATCTGGCGAAGGTCTACCGCGATTTCTGGGGCCGCAGCAAGAAGGCCGCGCTCAAGCCGCTCGACCTCGAGATCCGCCGCGGCGAGATCTTCGGGCTCCTCGGCCCCAACGGCTCGGGCAAGACGACCACGCTCAAGCTCCTGCTGGGGCTGATCTTCCCGACCTCGGGCGAGGCGCTCGTCTTCGGCCGGCCGGCCACCGACGTCGCCAAGAACGAGCGGATCGGCTACCTCCCGGAGGAGTCGTATCTCTACAAGTTTCTCGACGCCGAGGAGACGCTCGACTTCTACGGGCGGTTGTTCGGCATGCCTCCGGAGGAGCGGGCCCGCCGCGCTGCCGCGCTGATCGAGATGGTCGGGCTCTCCCGCGACCGCAAACGGCAGTTGCGGGAATACTCGAAGGGCATGACCCGCCGGATCGGCGTGGCCCAGGCGCTGATCAACGATCCCGAACTCGTGCTCCTCGACGAGCCCACCAGCGGGCTCGACCCGATCGGCACCCGTGAGATGAAGGACCTGATCATCGATCTCAAGCGGCGGGGCAAGACGGTGATCATGTGCTCCCACCTGTTGGCCGACGTCGAGGACGTGTGCGACCGGATCGCCGTGCTTCACCAGGGCGAGCTCAAGGAGCTCGGCCGGGTCGAGGACCTGCTGACCGTCACCGGGGTGACCCAGTTCCGGGCCAAGGGCTTGTCGCCGGAGGCCTGCGAGGAGGTGCGGGCCGTCCTGGCCCGGCACGGGGGCAGCGACATCGAGGTCGGCCATCCGACCACGACGCTCGAGGACCTGTTTCTCGAGGTGGTGCGGGACACCGAGGCCCGCCCCGGCCGCCGGGCCCGGGCGCCGGCGCCGACCACCGGCCGCGCGGGGGACTGACCGCGATGGTGCTGGAGCAGGAAATCCCCCGGTTCGCAGCCTGGATCGGCCCCGCGCTACTGGCGTTTTTGCTGACGGCCGGCGTCGTGATCCTGGCGGTCGCGGTCATCGCCTGGCTCGTCCAGGCCCTGGTCTGCGGCCCGCTCGCCGCGGGGGACCGCGTCTACCGGGGGGTGCTCACGGGCCTCGCCGACCTGCGGGCGATCTCGCCGGGCCGCGTCTGGGCATTGGCGCGGCTGGCGATCCAGGAGGCGGTGCGCCGCAACGTGCTGCTCGTGCTCGGGGTGTTCGCGGTCGTGATCCTGTTCGCGGGCTGGTTTCTCGACCCCACGAACGTCGATCCCGGCCGTCTCTACCTCGGATTCATGCTCGGCGCCACCAACCTCCTGGTCTGCGCCGTGACCTTGATCCTGGCCGTGTTCAGCCTGCCGTCCGACATCAAGTCGAAGGCCATCCAGACGGTGACCACCAAGCCGGTGCGGCCCGCGGAGATCGTCCTCGGCCGGTTCCTGGGCTTCGCGGTCGTCGGCACGGGCCTGCTCGCCGTGATGGCCCTCGCCGGCTGGGCGTTCGTCGTCCGCAGCGTCGAGCACACGCACGAACTCGCCGCCGGAGCCTTGCAGGAGGTTCGCGATGAGGAGGGCACCGTGACCGGCTTCGAGGGGCGAACGTCGCCCGGCCGGGGCCACCGCCACTTCGTCACGCTCGACGCGGAGGGCCGCGGGGTGGCCGAGACATTCCACGGCCACCGCCATCGGATCACGCCCCGGGGCGGCGGAGACGACCGCGGCTACGATGTCGGGCCGCCCGAGGGGATCCTCGAGGCCCGGCGCCCGCTCCGCGGTCGGCTGCGGTTTCTCGACCGCGAGGGGCGGCCGGCTGAGAAGGGCATCAGTGTGGGGGCCGAGTGGGCCTACCGGCAATACATCGAGGGGGGCACCGGTGCCGCGGCGGTCTGGACCTTCGAGGGCCTCGCCGCGGAGGCCTTTCCCGACGGGCTGCCGCTCGAGATGACGATCCGGGTGTTCCGCACCTACAAGGGCACGATCACCGAGGGCATCCACGGCACGATCCAGCTCCGCAATCCCGTCAACCAACTCCGCAGCGAGGCCTTCCCGATCGTGGCCCGCGAGTTCACGATCGAGGATTTCCTGATCCCGCGGAAGCTGGGCACGGTGCTGGCCGACGGCCAGGTCCGGGAGGCCGACCTGTTCGCCGACTTCGTCGCCGACGGCCGGGTCGAGGTCTGGCTGCAGTGCCTGGAGCCGGCCCAGTACTACGGCGTCGCCCAGGCCGACTTCTACCTCCGGGCGGGCGAGGGATCCTTCGCCGTCAACTACTTCAAGGGTTGCCTCGGGGCCTGGTTCGCGATGCTGATCGTGACGGCCCTGGGCGTGATGTTCAGCACCTTCCTCTCGGCGCCGGTGGCGCTGGTGACGGCCCTCTCGGTGCTCCTGATCGGCCAGTTCCGCGAGTTCATCGCCCGGCTGTTCACGAGTCAGGTGACGGGCGACGCCACCATCGCCCCCGGGGGCGGCCCGATCGAGTCGCTCTACCGGATCGTCACCCAGACGAGCATCACGCTCGAACTCGACCCCACGCCGGCGGTCCAGGCGATGAAGCTGGCCGACACGGTGCTCCTGGCGCCGATGCGGGTGCTGGCGGGACTGTTTCCATCGCTCGCGACGCTCGGCACGAGCGATTTCGTGGCAGGGGGCTTCGACATACCCGGCGATCTGCTGGCCGCGCACGGGCTGGAGACGCTCGCCTACGTGGCGGCCTTCTGCCTCGCCGGAGCATTCTGCCTACGGGCTCGGGAGGTGGCATCGTGACGACGCCGACGCGGATGACGGGCGGGGCGACGCGGCAGGCCTGGTTGGGCCTGCGGCCGGAGACGCTGATGGCGCTGGTGGGCATCATGGCCCTCCTGCTGCCCCTCTCGCTCCTCAGTCAGCCGGCCGACTCGGAGAGCCCCGGCGGATTCCTGGCCCGGATGCGGGCCGCCCGCGGGCTCTCGCAGGCCAATCTCGGCGAGATCGATCCCACCGGCGAGACGATGCGGTTTGCGACGCTCGGCCTCAAGAACGTGGCCGTGTCCCTGCTCTGGGATCGGGCCAACCACTACAAGAAGGTCGAGGACTGGGCCAACCTCTCCGCCACGCTCGAGCAGCTCACCAAGCTCCAGCCCAACTTCTATTCGGTCTGGGACTTCCAGGCCCACAACCTCTCCTACAACATCTCGGTCGAGTTCGACGACTACCGCGACCGCTATGCCTGGGTGATCAAGGGGATCGAGTTCCTGCGGCAGGGCATCGGCCTCAACCGCTTCGAGCCGCGGCTGCTGGGCAGGATGGGCTGGTTCATCGGCCACAAGATCGGCAAGTCGGACGAGAAGAAGGAGTTTCGCAAGCTGTTCGTGGCCGACGACGACTTCCACGAGCGGGACGATCCTCAGCGGACGCTCCCCGAGCGGGACAACTGGCTCGTGGCGCGGAGCAAGTATCGCCAGGCGCAGCAACTGGCCGACTCGGGCGTGCCGCTCAAGACGACGGCCCTGATCTTCCACAGCGAGCCGATGATGACCGCGATCAACCACGGCCGGGCCCTGGAGGAAGACGGCGTGTTCGGCAGCACCGCCCGGAGGGCCTGGGAACTCGCCGGGGAGGAGATGCGACGGTTCGCCACCCGTGAGATCCCCACCAGCTGGAACGTACCGATCCGCCTCGGCCTCGAGGAGGCCGAGCAGGCTCGGGCCAAGCGGCTGGCCGAGGAGATCGAGAAACTCGTTCCCGGCGGCTTCGCCAAGCTCGAGGAGGAGCGGCGGGCCGCGCTCAGCCCGGAGCAGCGGGCCGCGCTCGCGGTGCCGGCCCTGGACCGCGACGAGCAGCAGCTCCAGCTGGCCAACGAGGCCGAGTCGGCGGTGAAGGTGACCTGGAAGGACGTCGCCCGGGCGGCCCCCGCCGACGTCCGTGACCGGGCCTGGGACCTGGCGATGCAGGAGACCGAGGCCCGCGAGACGGCCGAGATCATCGACCGCTACCGCGACATCGTGAACTTCGACTTCTGGCGGGCCACCTGCGAGGCGGAGGTCACGGAGCCGGCCCTGCGGGCCCGCGAGCTGACATGGAAGGCGGATCGCGAGTTCGCGGCCGCCCGGCTCAAGGCCGCCCGCGAGGCCTACGAAGAGGCGTTTCGCGCCTGGCGACAGGTGTTCGACGGCTCGCAAATCCTGCGTGAGGACCGGCTGATGGCCGAAGACGTCGCCGAGATCGTGGGCCGCTACCGCAAGCTTCTGGAGCAGCTCGACGAACCGTTTCCCAGCCCCTTCGTCCTCGACGACATCCTGGCGCTCGCCGGCCCCGGCGGGTGAGGCTCACGCCCGGCGGACGAGAAGCTTGTCGATCCGGCGGCCGTCCATGTCCACGACCTCGATCACCAGGCCCTTCCAGGTGATCGAGTCACCGGCCGTCGGCAGCCGCTCGAGCTCCGACAGCACCAGGCCCGAAGCGGTCTCGTACTCCCGGGGGCCGGTCTCGAGTTCGACGCCGAACCGGGCCGCCAGCCGCTCCACGGCCGTGCTTCCCTCGACGAGCCACGAGCCGTCGGCCCGCTCCACGAACTCGGCCGCGGCGTCATGCCGCCGATCGTCGTGGATCTCGCCGACGAGTTCCGAGAGCACGTCGTCCAGCGTCACGAGCCCGTCGGTCCCGCCATACTCGTCGAGCACGATCGCGAACGGGGTCCGTTCCTTGCGGAACAGGTCCAGGAGCCGGTCGAGCGGCATCGTCTCCGGCACGAAGGCCGCCCGGCGCATCATCTTCCGCAGCTCGAGCGGCCAGCCCATCCACGAGGTCCGCAGCACGTCCTGGGTGGCGACATAGCCCAGGATGCGGTCGAGCGAGCCGTCGTAGACCGGCAGCCGGGAGTAGCCGGCCATCGCGATGGCACCGATGATCTCGTCGGACGGCGTGCCGACGTCGAGCGCGTCGATCTCGATCCGGGGTCGCATCACGTCGCGGACGGTTCGTTCGCCGAGTCGCAGGGCTCCGACGGCCACCGCCTGCTCGACCGCCTCGAGCACGCCCTCGGCCCGTCCCGCCTCGAGCAACTGCTCGATGTCGTCCACCGAAACGGTGGGCTCGTGCTTGCCCCGCGCCCCCACGAGGAACAGCACGGCCGAGGTGCCCAGGTTCAGCCCCCAGACGAGCGGCGCGGCCAACCGCGACAGCCCCTGGACCAGCGGGGCGGCGATCCGGGCGAACGACTCCGCGTTGCGCAGGGCGAGCCGCTTGGGCACGAGCTCGCCGAGCACGAGCGTGACGAACGAGAGTGAGAGCACGAAGGCGGCGAGCGCCAGCGGACGCGCCGCGCCCGCCAGGGCGGGCCAGGTCGCGGCCAGCCAGGCGGACAGCGAATCGACCAGCCGCTCGCCGCCGTAGGCCGCCGCCAGCGTGCCGACGAGCGTCACGCCCACCTGCACCGTGGGCAGGAAGCGGTCCGGGTTCGAGGCCAGGTCGAGCGCGGTCCGGGCGGCGGCATCGCCCGCGTCGGCCATGCTCCGCAGCCGGCCGCGGCGGCTGGCGACGATCGCCATCTCGGCCCCCGAGAAGATCCCGTTGGCGAGCACGAGCACGAGGATGGCGATGACTTCGATCAGCATGAGGGGGCCAGGGCCGGAGCCTGTTCGGTCAGGGCCGTGCGACGACGGCCAGGTTGTCGCGGTGGATCACCTCGTCGTAGGGGCAGTAGCCGAGCACCGCGGCGATCCGCTCGGTCCGCAGGCCTGCGATCCGGGCCAGTTCCGCGGCGGGGTAGTTCACCAGGCCGCGGGCGAAAGCCGGACCGCCGGCGCAGGCGATCGTGACCACGTCGCCGGCCGTGAACGCACCGTCGAGGCCGGTGATCCCGGCCGCCAGGAGGCTGCGGCCCCCCGACACGATCGCCTCGCGGGCGCCGGCGTCGACCAGGAGCGTGCCCCGAGCCTCGGCCGACCAGCCGAGCCACCGCTTCCAGGCCGAGACCGTCGTCTCGCGGCCCACGAACAGGGTGCCGATCGGCTCGCCCCGGCAGATCCGCTCGAAGACGCCCTCCTCGCGTCCCGCAGCGATCACGCAGTGGCCACCCACCTCGGTGACGATGTCGGCCGCGGCGAGCTTGCTGGCCATGCCCCCCTTGGAGAGGCCGCCCGGCCGGTCGCGAACCAGCGCCTCGGTCGTGCCGTCGATTCGATCGACGCGGGAGACCACCGTCGCCCCCGGCTCCTCCGGATGGCGGTCGAACAGCCCCGCCACGTCCGAGAGCAGCACGAGCAGGTTGGCCCCGAGGAGCGAGGCCACCCGCGCCGCCAGCTGGTCGTTGTCGCCGAAGCTGGTGCGGAGCTCCTCGGTGCTGACGGTGTCGTTCTCGTTGATCACCGGCACGGCCCCGTATTCGAGGATCGTCCGCAGGGTGTTGCGGATGTTGAGGTGGCGGGCGCGATCCGAGAGATCCTCGGCCACGAGCAGCACCTGGGCGACGTGCTTGCCATGGACGCGGAGCGACCGCTCCCAGGCCTCGATCAGGCAGCTCTGGCCGACGGCGGCGACCGCCTGCAGGTGCGCCAGCTCGGTTGGCCGCCTGGCCAGGCCCAGCCGCCCCATCCCGGCGGCCACGGCGCCGGAACTGACCAGCACGACCTGCCGGCCGGAGCGACCGACGGCGTCGATTTGCCGGCCGAGCGCGTCGATCCGACCGGCGTCGAGCAGACCGTCTGCGCCCGTGAGAACGCGCGAGCCCACCTTGACGACGATCAGGCCGGCGGTGGCCGCGATCTGCTGACGAAACGGGTCGCTCATGGGCCGGGGCCGGGAAGCTCCCGAGCTGGACGAGGCTCGGACGAGTCCCCGGTATGGTATCCACGGACCGCCGCCGGCGATACACTCGCGAGCGTCCGGCGGGCTCCGCCCAGCGTCGGACTGAAAGCGATCCATGAGCGACCTGCGTCACGAGTGCGGCCTCGCGGCCGTCTATCACCTGCCGGGCCCGGAGACGAGCCCGCTCTGCCCCGCCCAGGGGCAGGAAGAGGCCGCCCGGCTGATTCCCCGGATGCTGCTCGACATCCAGAACCGGGGTCAGCTCTCCGCCGGGATGACGGCCTGGCACCCGCACCGCAGCCAGCTGCTGGCCACCTACAAGGAGGTCGGCAGCGTCAGCGAAGTGTTCCGGATGAGCCATCGGGGCAAGTACGAGAGCCTGATGGAGCAGCACACGGGCCGGGCCGCGATCGGCCACGTCCGCTACGCCACCTGCGGGGCAGAGGACCGCGGCTACGCGCAGCCGCTCGAGCGGCCCCACATCCAGAAACGGAAGTGGTTCGCCTTCGGCTTCAACGGCCAGCTCGCCAACTACCCCGAGCTGCGGGCCGAGATCCTGGCCACCGACGACGCCCACCTGGCCCGCGACAACGACACGGAGGTGATCCTTCACGCGATCGGCCGCGAGCTCTCCGGCGACGCCCAGCCGACGCCGGTCGAACTCCTGGCGGCGATCGCCCGGCGGTTCGACGGGGCCTGGAACCTCACGATCCTCGACGCTTGCGGCCGCCTGATCGTGGCCCGCGACCCGCTCGGCATCCGCCCGTTGGAGTATGCCCGGTCGGGGCCGCTGGTGGCGGCCTGCAGCGAGAGTGTGGCCCTGCTCAATCTCGGTTTCCCGGCCGAGTCGATCCGCTCGCTCGAGCCGGGCACGGCGCTGATCGTCGACGGTGAGCAGGTGCGGGTGGAGCGGTTCGCGGAGTCGCCCCGGCGGGCGCGGTGCTTCTTCGAGTGGATCTACTTCGCGAACGTCGCCAGCACGATGGACGAGCGCAGCGTGTACCTGTCGCGGAAGCGGCTCGGCGAGGAACTCGCCCGCCTCGAGACCGTGACGATCGACGCCGACACCGTGGTCGTGCCCGTGCCCGACACGAGCAAGGCCGCGGCCGACTCGATGGCCTATCGGCTCCAGATTCCCTCGGTCGAAGGCTTGATCCGCAACCGCTACACCGGCCGGACCTTCATCGACGGCGCCTCCAGCCGGCGGGCGAAGGCCGAGACGAAGTACACGCCGCTGCGGGAGGTGCTCGAGGGCAAGCGGGTGATCCTGGTCGAAGACTCGATCGTCCGCAGCACGACCATGAAGGTGCTGCTCGGACGGATGCGGTCTCTCGGCCTGGCCCGCGAGATCCACGTCCGCGTGGCCTGTCCGCCGATCGTGGCCCCGTGCTTTTACGGGATCGACATGTCCACGATCGACGAACTGTTCGCGCCGGAGTTTCTCGCCGGCGGGCCGCTCACCGACGAGGCCCAGGACCGGATGGCCGCCCGGCTGGGGGCGGACTCGCTCCGCTACCTCCCGCTGGAGAGCGTGGCCCGGTCGATCGGCTTTCCCGCCGAGGAACTCTGCCAGGCCTGTCTCACGGGCCGCTATCCGACGCCGGCGGGGGAGCGGCTCTACCAGCTGGCGGTGAACCAGTCGCGGGCGGGCGGGCCGGCGTCCCGGACGTACGAGCCGGCGGCGGCGCGGTGACGCGGGTGACCGGCGCGGCGGTGGCCGACCGCTCGAGCGCCGCCCGCCAGACCGGCATCCCCGCCAGCCGGGTGCGACGTTCGAAGTGGGTCCGGTAGTCGAGGTCGTGGGCCGGCTCGGCCGGTCGCTCGACCCGGGGCTCGCCGAACAGCCCGGTCGCGCGGGCCGCGGCCATCGCCTCGAGGAAGTATTCCTCCACGTCGGTCCAGACATGCAGCACGGCGGCCGGCGCGAGCGCGCGTCCCGCCTGGAGCAGGAAGGGCTCCGAGAGCACCCGCCGCTTGCGGTGCCGGGCCTTCCACCACGGGTCGGGAAAGTAGACGTGCATCCCGGCCAGGCAGGCGTCGGGGAGGAGCGAGCCGACCAGGAACCCGGCATCGCCGTGGATGATCCGGGCGTTGGTCAGCCCGGCGGCCGCGAGTTTGCCGGCGATCAGCCTGGCGTAGCCGTGGGCGATCTCGATCCCGAGGAAGTTGCGGTCCGGTGCGGCCGCCCCCGCCGACGAGAGAAACAGTCCCTTGCCGCTGCCCACCTCGAGTTCCACCGGCGCGGCGGTCGGGAACACGCTCGTCGGGTCGAACGGATCGGCGAGCGCCGCCAGGTGCAGCAGATGGGCCGAGAGGTCGAGCCGGGGATCGGGCTTGCGGGGTGGGCGGCGGGGCATCGGGCTCTAGGTCGCCCCGACGCCGCCGCTGGCACCCTGGCCCGAACTCGCGAACAGGTCTTCGGGCAGCGGCACGCCCTTGATGATCCCGTCGACGACGATGCTGTCGCGGACGAGTCCCTGGAAGCGGCACACGATCATCGCCCGCGGCCGCACCCGGACCCGCTCCACGGCGATCACCAGGCGGTCGCCCGGAACGACCGGCTCGCGGAACCGCACCTCCTCCAGTCCGCCGAAGCCGATCACGGTGGCGTCGAGGAGGTTGTGCTTCTGCGTGTAGTAGCTGGAAAGCTGGGCGGCCGCCTCGCACATCAGGACGCCGGGCATGAGCGGGCGGGCCGGGAAGTGGCCCCGCGTCCAGAACTCCTCGGGCGTCACGTCCTTGTAGCCGACGCACAGCCCGCGAGACTGGTCCTCGTGGACGATCGCCGTGAGCTGCTCCATCTCGAACCGCTGCCGGTTCCAGCGGCGGATCTCGTGGATGTCGGCGATCACCCGATCGAGGTCGTACTCGCTGGGGTGGATGATGTAGTCGCGGGGGGCCACGGCAACACGCTCGTCTTTCTCACGGGGCCGACGGTCAGGTGCGGATGTGCTTCCGCTTCATTTTCCGGGCCTTGCTGTTGGCCGGACGGGCGCCGTGGTTGGCTTTCTTCAGGTTGCGATGGGGCTTGGCCATGAGATCCTCCGAAATGGCCCGCAGGAGCGCGGGTGAACGAGTCACCGGTTGTACCACGCACCTGCGGCCGCTTCCACGGCGCGGCGGGTTTCAGCCCTCACGCTCGGCCGCCAAGGCTTCCCGGAGGCTGGTCCGGATGATCTCGACGAAGCTGGCGGCCAGGAAGCCGAGCAAGCCGCCGATCACCGCCGAAGAGAGGCCGCCGATCACCGCCCCGGGCGGGGACGCGGCGGCGAAGACCATGAGCGCCGTGGTTCCGGCCACGCCGCCGCAGGCCGCGCCGATCCCGGCCGAGATTGGCACCAGCCGGCCGAGGCTCGTGTGCCGTTCCAGGTGCGAGGGGGCCGGCCGCGGCACGGCCGCGGGCGGTTGGCCCGGCACCCGCTCGAGCCGGCGGTCGGCCGCGTCCCGCAGGCCCGTGCCGATCGCGTTGCCGGCCACGTGCATGGCGATGCTCGCGAGCACCACGACGACGGCCAGCCAGCCCGCCAGGCCCAGCCACCCGATCGCGGCGCACGCCACCCCGACGGCGACGGCGATCCCGGCGTAGGTGCTGAAACGCATGCTGGCCTCTGGAGAAACAGTATAGCGCCTCGGTTGCCTCAGGATTTCAGGGAGGGGCTGCCCGGGCCCTCGAGCGGGCTGTGGAAGCAAGCGAAGCCAGGGATGGCGAAGCGCCGCGGACACGCAGTGAACGGAGGCCCGGGCACCGATCCGCGAAGCGGATTGGTCGGCCGGAGTGAACGTCCGGCGAGAGGACTCGGGCAGCCCCGGCCCCGCCTCCAGATTGTGACCGGGGCTCACCACCGCAGGATGGCGGCTTCGTCCGTGTAGATCGGCAGCAGTCGGTAGTAGACCTCGAGTGTCAGGATTGCCAGGGCGGTGTGCCCGAGCCTGCCGCCGGGCGCGGTGTCGGCATCCGTAAACGACCAGCTGCCCGCCTCGTGGCCCACGCGCTCCTGCCTGGCCACGAGCTGGTCCCGGTTTTTGGCGTTCCAGCGGGCCCAGGCCGGGTGATTGCGGAGGAGCAGCGCCTGCGAGAGGTAGAAGTTTTGGTAGACGGCCTCGCGGTCCGGGCCGCGGGCGGCGAGCCGCGCGAGCCCGCGGTCGAGCGTGGCCTGTTCGGGCCAGGTCGTGTAGATCCGGCACAACAGGCCGATCGCCGAGGTGCAGGGGCGGTCTTTCTGCGGGCCGATGTAGCCGTAGCCCTCGCCGCCCTGCACCTGAACCCGGTCGAGGAACTCGCAGATTCCATGGATCGTGGGCGAGGGGACCTCCACGCCCGCCAGGGCGGCGCTCTTGAGCGCGGCGAGTTGCCAGGCCGTGACGGTGGTGTCGCCAGGCTGGCCGGGCAGGTAACGCCAGCCGCCGCCGTGCATGTCCTGCGAGGTCTCGAGAAACCGGACGGCGTCCCGGACGTAGGGCGCGAGCATCCGGTCGCCCGTCATGCCCAGGGCCTCCGCCAGCGCGAGGGTCGCCACGCCGTGGCCATACATCGTGCCCTCCGAGAGGTCGCCGCCGCGGGCCGTGGCCTGCATCTTGCTCATCAGGTAATAGAGGCCGCGGGTGACGGTCTGGGCGTGCTCGCCGCGCTCGTGCGTCTGGCCGGCGCCGAGAAAGGGCAGCAGGGCCATGCCCGTGGCCGCGGTCGTGCTCCGCACGCTGCCGGGATTGCGGCAGGCGCCGTCGCAGCGGCAGCCCGAGAGATCGAACCGCCACGAGCCGTCGGCCGCCTGGTGACGGGCCAGCCACTCGAGCCCCCGCGCCACGGCCGCCTCGCTGGCCGCTGAACCGCCGCGGGCCCCCACGCCCCGTGCCCGGCCGGCGCCGGTCCGGCCGCCGAAGGCATCGACCTTGGCCTGGCCGGCGCCGGACGCAGTGGCTGCGGCCGGCGAGCCCTGGTTCTGGCCTGCGACGGCGGCGGGAGCGTCTGCGGGAGTCGGGGCGGTGGATTCAGGGGGTGCGGCCGCCGGCCGGATCTCCTGCGGCAATGCGGCGGGGGCGAGGGCGGCTGCGCGAGCGGTCGCAGGCGGGGGAATCACCGCTGCGACCGACGTCGCAGGGGTGGCGGCTGGTTCCGCCGCTGCGTCGCCGGCTGCCGCCGGTTCCTTCACGGCCGCCGGCTCGCCCGCTCCCGCCTCGCCGTCGGCCTGCTCGTCAGCTTGGTCGCCCGAGACTTCAACCGCCTCGGAGCCCTCGGCAGCCGCGTTCGCCGGGGCCATCCGCAGCGTCATCACCAGCGGCTTGGAATCGGCCCGCGGCCGACTCACGAGCATCGCCAGGAGCAGCAGCGCGAGGACGTGGGCCACCAGGCTCGCGTAGCTGGCCCGCACCGTCCGGCTGGCCACGACCCGCTCGATCCAGGATTGGCCGGCCGGCCGAGGCTGCATGCTCGCGATCCTCACCGTGCCCGGGCCGCCAGCGTCCGCGAAGCGGGCGAAGCCTGACGGTCGCAACGGCTGCGCGGCCCCGGCTGACCCATGCGCACAGCGTCCCGACGTTCAGCCGTCGGCGGCGGGCGACCCGCGGCTGCAGGATTTATGCGCCGGCCCGCGCCGCTCGCCTACTCCTTGAACTCGTCCTGCACGCTCTGGTTGCGGTAGATCGGCAGGTGGCGGTAGTAGACCTCGAGCATCATCGTGGCGAGTGAGGTGCAGTAGAGCCGACCCGCCGCTTCGGCGCCGTGGCCGCCGGACACGCCTTCGTGCCAGCTGCCGGCCTCGTGATCCTTGTTGGACTGAGCCTTGAGCAGCATCGCCTTCATCTTGTTGTTCCACGCGATCCACATCTCGCCCTCCATGTGATGCATGATCTGTGTGCCGTAGTAGCTGTAATACAGATCGTTATTGGGGCCGATCTTGGCGAGCTTCTTGGCCCCTTCCTGGATGCCCGGATGGTCCTTCTTCCAGCCGAGATACATCCGGCACAGCAGTCCCACGGCCGACGTGCCCGGGCGATCGCCCGGGCCGGTGTAGCCGTAGCCGGAGCCGTACTCGTCGCCCTTGACGGAATCGAGGAACTCGATCGCCTTCTTGACGGTCAGCGGATTGACCTGGAGGTAGGCCATGTTGCCGCTCTTCAAGGCCATGATCTGCCAGCCCACCGCCGACGTGTCACCGGGCTGCCGCGGGGTGTATCGCCAGCCGCCGCCCACGGGATCTTGGGCCGCCATGATGAAGTTCAGGACGGCCTGCGTCGGCGCCGCCAGCCGATTGTCTTGCGACATGGCGAAGCATTCGGAGAGCGCGATGCCCGCGAGCCCCTGCGAATACAGGCTGCCCGCCTCGCCATAGGCCTTGCCCTTGCCCGCGATCGCCATCTGCACGAGGAACCCGATCCCCGCTTCCACCGGTTTTTTGTAGGGCCCCTCGCGATGCGTGTAGCCGCGGCCCAGGAAGGGCAGGAGCGCCATGGCAGTCGCACCGCAGCGATCCGGAGCCTTGGACTTGCCCGAGTGCGTGCACTTTCCCATGCAACTGGGGCACTTCTCGAGGTCGAAAGTCCAGCCGCCATCAGGCATCTGATGCTGGACGATCCACTTGAGCGCCCGGTCCACGGCCTGCTCCGTGTCGCCGCCGCCGCCGTTCGCCGCCGCAATCTTGGCCGCGTTGGCCCGCCCGCCCAGGCCGCCGCCGGTGCCGCCGATCGCGCCGATGGTGGACATCATGTCGGAGGCCGGCGCCGTCTCGCTGCCGAAGTCGGTGAGTTCGACCGCCATCGGAGCCGCATCGAGGTCGTCAGCCACGGCCGTCACCTCGACGGGCGTCACCGCGACTTCGGTGGTGACGGTCACGTCGGTGGCGGAATCGGTCGCGTTCGTCACCTGCTCGGGCGCGTCCTGCTGCTCCTCGAACTCACTGAACTCCTCCTCCGCCTCGGACGTGCTGGAGGTGATGACCGTGGGCTTGTCGATCTGCGTCGGCTCGCCGCCACCCATCAGCGCCATCGTCAAGAGCAGCACGACGTGGACGAGCAGGCTGATGGCCCAGGCCGGCGTCTGGCTGAGGAAGCCAGCGGTAGCCGGCTTGACCTCCGTTTCTTCGTCGTGGTCGGCATCGGCCTGGGCGGCGGCCGGCGCCGCCTGAGGCGGGGGCACGGCGGCCTTGTCGGTCGGTTTGGCTGCCGGCTTCGGCGGCGGAACCTTGGCGGTCGCCTTCGGCGCCACCGGTGGCTTCGCCGGGGCCTCGGCCGGCCGACGCGCGGCCTTGGACGTGGGATCGGGTTCAATTTGGCTCGCCATGTGGTCACCCCCTCGTCAGGAATGTGGCGAACAGGCCCGCGGTCGACACCCGTTCGCACTGCCAAAAAAGTATAGCAAACCGTTTGTCGCCGCGATGGGGCGATCGAGCCCGCCCGATGGCGGGCACCCTCCGCCCCCGCGAGGTCGATGGACCGCTGGAAAACCGGCGACCTTGCGGCCATCCAACCCCGGATTAAGTTCGCTCCGGCCGCCGAGGGTTATTCCCGACCGACTGCCGGAGCCGTGGTTGAAGCCCGGTTCCTCCGCCCGGCGCCCGGCGGCCGGAAAGCGACCGCCGTCTGGCTTTTCGGAGCCTCCGCGGGTAGCGTGTGGGGCTCGGCGGCCGAGCGGACCGCCTTGGCTCCCACGACGCGAGTGAGACGAGATGGCGAAGGGCAAAAAGAAGCTCGAGGTGATTCACCTCGTCTGCGAAGAGACCGGCGACCAGAACTACACGCTCCGCCGCAAGACCGGGGGCGAGAAACTGAAGGTCAAAAAGTATTCGCCCCGGCTCCGCAAGCACACGGTGCACAACGAGAAGCGGAAGTAGCGGTTTGGGTTGGGGGGTCGACTGCACGCATTGCAGCGGACCGCTCCGCGGCCGCTGACCGCGGCTTGCGCGTCCACCGGTGCGATCAGCGACGAAGCAGGCGCGTCACCTTCCGCTCTCCATTCACCCCCATGGGCTGCGAGGGGTCGGCCCTGCCAATGGAGCCGGCGTTGCTGGCCGAGCGCAGGCAGGATGCCGAAGCGAGGGCAGCATCGAGCGAGCGAAGGCCAGGATGGCCGCAGCAAGCGTCCGGCGACATGGCAGGGCCGACCCCGAGCCTGCGCGCGCAAGCCTCACCCGATGGATTCCAGCGCTTCCGCGACCGCCGACTCATCCAGCGGATCGACGGCCACTACGCGGTCGGTTCGCGCGGCGAGTGACCGCGGCGGGGCCATGCCCCGGGGGACGAGCACCAGGCGACACTCCGCCGGCCGCGAGAATCCGAGCCGCGTCGGATGCACGACCACGTCGATCTCGCAGCGGCCACCTGGGGCCGCGGTGGGGGCGGTGGCCAACTGGCGGGCGAGGCAGCGACCGAGCGCCGTGGTCTCCAGGTCGGCGGGCAGGCCCCAGGCGACGTCGGTCCGGCCGCGGTGGCGAAGCCCTTCGCGACAGACCGTGAGCCGGCCGCGGCGGGAGAAGTAGGCGACGTTCGCGCCGTCCTTCCACCGGGGCGTGGCGGTCGGATCGGTCGGGTGCCAGACGTGCAGCGACCGGGTGAGATCGATCACCGACTCGAGGCGGACGCCCGCAGCGCGAAGCCGGAGGCCGAGGTCGTCGTCTTCCTGTCCCCAGCCGATGAATCGCTCGTCGAAGCCGTTCACCCGCTCGAAGTCGGCCCGCCAGAGGCCGAAGTCACCGCCGGTCAGCCGCGGCTTGGTTTGGTGCCGGATCAGGTTGTGCCAGCGGGCTCGGCGATGCCGGCGATCGAGGGCTCGGACTTCGGCGGCGGGCACGAGGCCGGCCAGATTCGTGACCGAGAGGTTCTCCGGCACCAGCAGGCGGCTCGTGTCCTCCGGCAGCCGCGCGCAGTGGCCCAGCAGCGCGAGCCCGGGCCGCCGTCGAGTGCGATGGGCCGCCAGATGGCCGCGGGTCAGGATGCAGTCGCCGTCGAGGAACACGAGGTAGTCGCCCCGGGCCAGGCGGGCCGCCTGGTTGCGGCACCGCGCCAGCCGGAACCCCTCGTGGGGCTGCGTGACGAACCGCACGGGGATGTCCACCGTCGCCGCGAACTGCGCGACCACCTCCGGCGTGGCGTCCCCCGAGCCGTCATCGGCGACGACGACCTCGAAGTCGCGGGGCACGCCGCGTTGCAGCGCGATCGACTCGAGCACGAGGGCCAGGTGGCGGGGCCGCCGGAAGGTGGTGACGAGGACCGACGTGTCGAGGCGGCCGGATGCCGGCCCGGAGAGGCTCATTCCCGTCCTCCCGACCGCGCCGCCGCGGTGATCGCGTCGGCCAGCGGCTGCGGATCGCCGAGCGGCTCGATCGCCACCTCGACCGCCACCAGGGGAATGCCGCCGAGCTCGTCGCGGCGGATCTTCACCAGATCCTTGAGCGTGGTCACGATCCGCTCGACACCGAGGGCCTGGGCCCAGGCGGCGATCGCATCGCAGTCGGTCGGCGAGTAGGCATGGTGGTCGGCGAAGGCGCGAAACCCGGCCAGGTCGAGGCCGCACGACTTCAGCGTGTCGCGAAAGGCCGCGGGATTGCCGATGCCGCACACGGCGGCTGCGCGCCGGCCTGCGATCGCCTCGAGCGGCTCGACCTGCCCGCCGGCCGTGCGGGTGGCCACGGGGCGATGAGTCGTTTCGAGCCAGCACGCCGGCGGTCGCCCGCGTCGGGCCCGGGTGACCGCGTCGCGGATCGCTCCCCTTTGGTCTGCCGTCAGGCTGCCGGCACGCGTGAGCACCACGGCGTGGGCGCGGGCGAGGCCCGCCGGCGACTCCCGCAGCAGGCCGCGTGGGAAGAGATGTCCGCAGCCAAATGGGTCGCTGGCATCGACGGCCACGAGGTCGAGCCCGCGGCGGAGCCGGCGGTGCTGGAAGCCGTCGTCGAGAATCGCGACATCGGCCCCCCGGGCGGCGGCGGTGGTCGCTCCGTGAACGCGGTCGCGGTCGGCCATGTGCGTCACGCCCGGAACCAGGATCGCGAGTTCGGCGGCCTCGTCGCTCACCTCGCCCGGCTGCGCCGCGTAGCCGCGACTGACGACCGCGGGCCGATGGCCTGACGCAACCAGCAATCTGGCCACCCAGGCCACCAGCGGCGTCTTGCCGGTGCCACCGAGGGTGAGGTTGCCGACCGAGATCACGGGGATCGGGGCCGTGTGCTGCCGGAGCAGGCCGCGGTCGTAGAGGGTGTTTCGCGTCGCGGTGGCCAGGCCGTAGGGGACCGCCAGGAGTGCCAAGGCAACCCGCAGGGTCGCCGCCCCCGGCCCCCGCATCGATCCATCCGTCAGCCGCCTGAAGGTTTCCGCATCCGGCAGGATCGACATGGGGCAGAGGTTCCTCGCGGCGCTGGGCCGCGACCGCCCGGCAGAACCGCACCTTAGGCCCCGTTTCCTCGGCTCGTCAACAATCGAGCCCGGGGGTGACTGTGCCGCATATACTGGAAGCACGGAAGTGGTTGCCGGCGGCGGGACGATCGAAAGGGTCGTGAAGCGAGCCGGTGGCTGGTCGCGCGGTGCCGCCACTGCGGCTCCGGCTGATCCCCCCAGCGCAGCGAGGATCCGGGCCATGGCCAGCGTATCCGATCAGGCAGGCGATCCGTTGGCCGTTCGGCCCTGGGGCCGCGACGCCATCGAGGGCTCGAAGTCGGAGCAATACCTCGCCCGCCGGTTCGCTGCCGCGATCGCCGACTTCAAGGGCATGGTGGTGGCCACCTTCCTTCTGGCCACGGCGGTGGCCGCCGTGGCCTGGGTGCTGGTCGGGGTGCTCGTCGAGCACTGGCTCGTGCCCGGCGGCCTGCCCGCATGGGCGCGGTGGGCCTGGCTGGCGACCGGCATCGGGGCGGCGGTGGCGGCTGTGGCCCGCTGGATCGTGCCGCTGGTGCGATACCGGGTGAACCTCGTGTTCGCCGCGCGGGCCATCGAGCGGGATCACCCCGAACTCCACAACGACCTGGTCAACGCCGTCTTGGTCAAGGAGCATGCCGACGAAGCGGCGGAGGCCGTCGTCAAGTCGCTGCGGCGCCGGGCGGCCAGGCGGCTGTCGGGCGTGCCCGACGAAGGCGTGGTCGATCGCACGCCCGCGGTGCGGCTGGCCTGGGGCCTGGCGGCGCTCGTGGGATTGATCTGTCTCTACCAGCTGTTCGCGCCGAAGAGCTTCGTCGTCTCGGCGGCCCGGCTGATCGCGCCCTGGAGCGGCTTCACCGCGCCGTCGCGGGTGAGCATCGCCCCCCCGCGGTTGGCATGGCGGATGCCGGGCGAGGATCCGGCGGCGTCCGACGCGCCCGGGCGGCAGATCGACGTGGTGGGGGGCGTGGCCCGGCTCGATCGCGGCAGGCAGCTGGTGCTTTCGGCGCGGATCGACGGGCTCGATGCCGGGGAAAAGCCGGAGTTGAGCGCGCGGCCGCTGCGCGACGATGGCGCGGCCGATCCCGCGGCGGCGGCGTGGACGATGCCGCTCGCGACCGGCGCCGGCGGCGTGCGGATCGCGGTGGTGCCCGACGAGGAGCGAGGGCTCGATCAGTCGATGGAACTGCAGATCGCCGCCGGCGACGCCCGCAGCGAGCGGATCCGGGTGGTGCTCAGCGACGCGCCGGCGCTGCTGGTGCGGGAGGTTCGCTACCGCTATCCCGACTACACCGGCCGGGAGGAGGAGACGCTGCCCTGGCAGGGTGACATCCGGGCCGTCGAAGGGACGCGGGTGACCATCACCGCCGAGTCGAACCGGCCGCTCGAGACCGCGGCCGTCGATCTCGGCTGCGATGGACGGCGGGACGTGTCACTGTCGGTCGAACGGCCGGAGAGCACGAGGACGACCGGCACGTTCACGCTCAAGCTCAATGCCGATCGCAGTGGTCCGGAGTTCGCGGCGTATCGATTCGTTTACAAGCCGCGGGCCGGGGCTCCCGGCCGCTCGGAGGCCGATGTCATGGGCAGCCTCGAGCATCGCATCGAGGTGACGCCCGACCTGGCGCCCGAGGTGTCGATCGAGGTGCCCGAGGCCAAGACGCTGAAGGTGCCGCCGGCAGCGCCGGTGACGGTGCGGGTGCGGGCGGTCGATCCCGACTTCGGGCTCTCGAGCGTGCGGGTTGAGACGCGGCTGGCGGGAGCCGCGATCAAGCGGGGCGAGGAGCTGCTCGTGGGCGGGCCACGCAAGGCCGCGAGCGTGGCGGAGACGCTCGTGCCCGAGGCGCTTGGGGCGAAGCCGGGCATGGTGCTCGAGTATCGCGCCGTGGCGAGCGACACGCGGCCGGAGAAACCCAACGAGTCGTCTTCGGAGTGGCGGTCGCTGCAGATCCACGTGTCGGCACCACCGCAGGAACCGCCTCCACCGCAGCCCCAGGGGCCGGGAGAGGGCGAGCAGCCGGAAGGGGAGCAAAACCCGCCCGGCGACGGCGGGCCCGATGCGGGCGGTGACAAGCCGGAAGGAGAGCAGGGTGACTCCGGTGAGGACAAGCCCCGCGAGCAGGGCATGAAGGACGGCGAGGCCAAGAAGCCGAGCGAAGACACCGGCGAGCAGGGTGACCAGAAGCAGGGTGACCAGAAGCAGGGTGACCAGAAGCAGGGTGACCAGAAGCAGGGTGACCAGAAGCAGGGTGACCAGAAGCAGGGTGATACGCCCGGGCAGCAGAAGGGCAATCAACAGGGCGAGCAGGGCAAGCAGACGGATGGCTCACAGGGGCAGAAGCCGAGCCAGCAGGGCAAGGGCAACGACCAGAAGCCCGGCCAGGGAGCCGATCCGAACGGTCAAAAGCCCGGCCAGGGCGGCGGCAAGCAGGGCGACCAGCGGCAGGGCGACGGCCAGGGCCAGAAAGGCGGCCGGCAGCAGGGACAGGAGAACGGTCAAAAGCAGGATGGTCAGGGGCAGCAGGGGCGGCGTCAGGGCAACGAGCAGGGACAGCCGCGTCAGGATGGCCAGTCCGGACAAAACGCCGGCGGGCAGCCGGGCGAGCGGAAGCCGAATCCGGCCGTAGCCGCCGATGGCACGAACGACGGCGAGGCCATGGAGCGGATCCTCGAGAACCGGCAGCGCAACGAACAGGGCGGTGAACCGCAGGGTGAAAACCCGGGACAGCAAAAGGGTGGTGATCCGGGTCAGCAAAAAGAGCAGGGCGGCGATCAGCAAGGCAAAGAGGGTCAGCAACCCGGTCAGCAACCCGGTCAGCAACCCGGTCAGCAACCCGGTCAGCAACCCGGTCAGCAACCCGGTCAGCAACCCGGTCAGCAACCCGGT
>Ga0214917_10000612_pt1 | contig 46611 bp, 28 predicted proteins | sample LL_1208_BB_MetaG_FD_177983 | JGI IMG/M metagenome (GOLD analysis project Ga0214917, IMG submission 177983) | Freshwater microbial communities from Lake Lanier, Atlanta, Georgia, United States - LL_1208_BB | ecosystem: Environmental > Aquatic > Freshwater > Lake | place: USA: Georgia | collected... | reverse complement strand
CGATCTGCGGTTCGACCCGACCGAGGGGGAACCGGCCTGGAAGCTGGTCAACCGGATGAAACCCGACAACCTCGCCGACATCATCTTCGAGTATGGGGAGGAGCGGCACAGCCGCAGGATCGCGCGGCGGATCGCGGCGGTGCGAGAAAGGCAGCCGATCCGCTCGGCACGCGAATTCGCGGCCGTCGTGCGGTCGGCCGTCCCGCGACAGACGCCGCCGCAGCGGATCGATCCCGCGACCCGCACGTTCCAGGCGCTGCGGATCGCGGTCAATCAGGAACTGAAGAGCCTGCGGATCGCGCTGGAGCGGATTCCCACGCGGCTGTCCGGCGGCGGCCGGCTGGTCGTCATCTCCTTCCACTCGCTGGAGGATCGGCTCGTCAAGCAGGCTTTTCGCAGTCCGCAGATCTGGGAGTGCCTGACGCGGTCGCCCGTCGAGGCCTCGGAGGACGAGGTCCGCCGCAACCCGCGCAGCCGGTCCGCGAAGCTGCGGGCCGCCCGGACCGTCGTCCCCCCCGCCGCCGGCTGACGAACGTCGCCGGACACGGGGCCGCCCCGACGGTGGCCTAACATCGGCAGGCCGCGGTGGCCGTGCGTGTCGTCGTCACCGCGGCACCGCGAGCCGCGGCCAGGCGGCCTCGAGCCGTTCCCGCGACGGCATCTCGAGCCGCGTTCCCGGCGCGAGCGTGACCCGCGGGTCCACCGCGCGATTCCAGGCGTAGAGCGCCCGGTAGAGCCGGCCGTCTCCGTAGGCCCTCTCCGCCAGTTCCCACCACGAATCGCCCGCCGCCGCCACGTAGCTCGGCGACACCGTCTCGGGGAGCCCCGCGGGCACGTCGCCGCCCACCGGCGGTCCCACGGGTTCGATGGCGTGCCGGCCGGCGCCAGCGGGCGCCGCGGACGGCGGCATCTGCGCCGCGGAAGGCTGCATGTCGGAAATCGGCGGCGCGAAGGCCGACACGGACGGCGCGGCCTCCACCGCTGCAACACGCTCGCCGAGAGGCCGGTCGGCCGGCCGCTCCGCGGCGGCCGGCTGTTCGAACGACGCCACGGCGACGAACGGATCGCGACGCGGCGGCACGCCCGCGGCCTCGCGGTCGAACGCCGGCGCCCGGGCGGCGTCGACCGTCACGACATCTTCCGCGTCGCGCCGGCGCTCCCCCGCGACCGCGGCGGTGGGCGATGACAGCGTCGGCGGGGCCACGATTTCGTGGGGCTCCGCGGTCGCGACGTCGACGTCGGGCCCCGCCCCCACGGGCGGCCGCGCGACGAGCAGCTTCATCGACAGCACGCCCACGAACACGCCGGTCAGGGTGGCGAGCAGCGCGAGCAGGAGCTTGGTTTCACGTCCCATGGATGGCCGCACGACGGGAGGGCGCCGCGGGATTGTCGTGAACCGGCGGCGCCGGAAGCCTTCACTTCGTGCCGAACTTGTAGGCGGCGTTCCGCGGGTCGAAGTCGGCGTCGGTGAAGCCCTGGTTGATCTTCACGTTCATGTAGGTGTACTCCTCGAGGAGCACCGGCTGCCCGCCCGCCTCCTGCGGCCAGTCGTAGGCCTCGTAGCGGATCGGGATCGTCAGCTCGTCGTCGATGAAGACGCGGGCCAGGTGGAACCGGAAGTTGCGGCGGGGCACCGGATGCATCACCTGCACGCAGGTGCAGATGCGTCCGTTCACCTTGGCGTTGGGATAGAAGTTGACCTCGCACTCGCCGAACTGCTTGTCGTGCTCGGCCACCTCGACGAGCCGCTTGGCCAGGTTCTCGACGCCGATCTCCGTGACCGGGTAGCGGTTGCCCTGCATGGCGAGCATGCTCTGCGGCTTCAGCGAGACGGTACCCACCATCGCCCGCACGCCGCTGCCCGCATGGGCCAGCATGTTCCCGTCGTTGAGGCCCGTGACGTAGATCACCTCCTGCCCCTTCACGGCGTCCGGGCCGAGGAAGTAGAGGTAGACGCTGAACGGCTGCTGCCGGATCTTCGCGAACATGTACTCGTGCTCGCCGAGCTTGCCGTCGATCCGCTCGCGTTTCACGACGGTGCACGAGTAGTCCTTGATGTTCGCGTTGATCTTCGCGATCCCCTGCTGGGCCAGATCGAGCGCGGGCTGCAGCGGATGCACCCCGGAGGCCGCGGCCGCCACGCCGGTCGACGCGTCGCGGACCGGGAGCCCGCCGTTGGGAATCAGGCCCGGCGTCTGCTGGGCGGCGGCCTCCTGCTGCTGCCCCCGGGCGGGGCACACAGCGACCAACACGAGTGCGATCGCGGCGGCGTTCGCGCCGATCCGCAACGGTGAGAACACGCCGACCAGGCTCGCCATGACGACCTCCATGACCATGTCAGGCGTCCGCGGCGGCGGCCGCACACCGGACCGAACGCTTCGGGACCCTGCTGGAAGGGCGGGAGTGTAGCGACCCCTGCGGTGCCCGGCCATGCCATTTCCCGGCGTTTTCGGCCGGCCCAGTCGGTCGCCTTGCCGTTCCTCCGGCAGCCAACCATGCTCCAACCAACCGCCGTGACGCCCCTCCAGGAGTCGTCAAGGGGTCGCGGCCGGCCGCCCAGGCTGCCGATCTCTCCCTCCCGTGCCGGTCAGGCCCGCCCCACATGGCCCTCGTCGAACGCGTTCCCGCCCCCGACGACCTGGTCGTCGGACGCATCGAGTCGGCGCCATTCGCGGAGAACACCTACGTCTTCCATCTCCCCGGCCGATCCGAGTGCCTGGTGGTCGACCCGGGGTTCGAGCCGGCAGCCATCGTGGCCTGGATCGAGGAGCGGGGCCTCGCGCCGGCCGCGATCCTGCTGACGCACGGGCACTCCGACCACATCGCCGGCAACGCGACGTTGCGCGGACGTTGGCCCGGGCTGCCGATCCTCATCGGCCGCGACGACGCGGCGAAGCTCACCGACCCCGCCGGCAACCTCTCCGGCGCGTTCGGCCTGCCGCTGGTGAGCCCGCCCGCCGACCGGTTGCTCGACGAGGGCGAGCGGGTCGCGCTGGCGGGCATGACGCTCCACGTGACGACCATCCCCGGCCACTCCCGGGGCCACGTCGTGTTCCGCGTCGAGGGGTGCACGCCCCCCGTGGTGTTCGGCGGCGACGTCCTGTTTCGTGGCAGCATCGGCAGGACCGACTTTCCCGACGGCGACTTCGCGGCGCTCGCCGCCGGAATCCGCCGCGGTCTCTATTCGCTCCCCGACGAGACCATCGTCTTTCCAGGCCACGGCGAGCCGACGACGGTGGGCCACGAGCGCCGGCACAACCCGTTCGTCCCTGACGAAGGATCCGCCGGCCGACGCCCCGGCGCCGATTGACCCGGTCGGGCCCGACCCCGGAAGATGAATGCCGATGCTCTCCCCCGCCGATCTCACCGCCTCCCCGACGACCAGCGGCCCGGCCGGCCGCGCGGCGGCGCGGTCGCCGCTGTGCCGCGCGGCCGGCCTGGGGCTGGCGGCGCTGGCGCGGCTCCTGTCGGGATCGAGCGTCCGCTGGATCGCGAGCCAGCCCGACACGTGCCAGCGGGTCTACTTCGCCAACCACACGAGCCACCTCGACGCGCTGGTCATCTGGGCCTCGCTGCCGCAGCCGGTGCGGGAACTCACCCGGCCGGTCGCCGCCAAGGACTACTGGTCCCGCGGGGTCGTGCGCCGCTGGCTGGCGGAGGAGGTCTTCGACGCGATCCTCATCGACCGCACCGACATCAAGGTGCATCAGAGCCCGGTCGACCTCATGCTCCGGGAGGCGGGCACGACCCATTCACTCATCGTGTTCCCCGAGGGGAGCAGGAGCGTCGACGGCGAGGTGGGCGAATTCAAGAGCGGCCTCTACTACCTCGCGAAGAAGCGGCCCGACATCGAACTCGTGCCGGTGCACATCGACAACCTCAACCGCGTGCTCCCGCGCGGCGAGTTCCTGCCCGTCCCGATGCTCTCCTGCATCAGCTTCGGTCCGCCGCTGTGGCTGGAACGCGGCGAGGCGAAGCTCGACTTCCTCGCGCGGGCCCGCCGGGCCGTGCTGGCGCTGAAGGAATAGGGCAGGCCGCCATGAGCGACATCCGCACCGTCGCCCTGATCACCGGCGTGCTCGCGCTGCTCACCGCGGCCACCGCCGTCGGCCAGTTTCTCAAGCGGCACCCCGACCGGGGTCTCGACCCGGCGGCCGTCCGCACGTTCAACCTCCGCATCCGCGGCTGGTGGGTTCTCTGCACCGTGCTCGCGGCCGCATTCTGGCTCGGCACGACCGCCACGGTCGTGCTCTTCGGACTCGTGTCGTTCTGGGCGCTCCGCGAATTCATCACGCTCACGCCGACCCGGAAGGGTGACCATCGCGCCCTCTTCTGGGTGTTCTTCGCGTTCACGCCGCTGCACTACGTCCTCGTGGGCCTCGACCGCTACGACATCTTCAGCGTGTTCCTGCCGGTCTACGCCACGCTCTTCGTCCTGGCGCGGGTGGCCTTCGCCGGCGACTACAAGCGGTTCCTGGAACGCACCGCGAAGATCCAGGCCGGGCTCGTGGTCTGCGTCTATTGCCTGTCGTTCGCACCGGCGCTGTTGCACCTGCCGATCGAGTCCCCTTCCGGCGGCCGCGGCGCGAACTTCCGGCTCCTGTTCTTCCTCATCCTGCTCGTGCAGTTCGCCGACTGCATGCAATACGTCTGGAGCCGCATGATCGGCCGTCGGCTCGTGGCCGCCGCCGTCAGCTCCAACCGCACCTGGGAGGGGCTGCTCGGCAGCGCCACCAGCACGGCGCTGCTGGCGGCGGCGCTCTGGTGGGCGGCGCCGCCGTTCCAGCCGTGGCAGGCGGCGCTGGCCGGCTTCGTGGTGGCCACGATGGGCTTCGCCGGAGGGATGACGATGTCGGCGATCAAGCGCGACCGCGGCGTGAAGGACTATGGCACGCTCGTCGTCGGGCACGGCGGCGTGCTCGACCGCATCGACTCGATCTGCTTCGCCGCGCCCGTCTTCTACCACATCACGCTGCTGGTCACCGACGCCGGGCTCTGACGCCGCCGTCCCCGGGCCACGGATCAGCGGGCCGGCTGCCCGTCGGCGGGCTCGGCGGCCCGGCGGGCCTGCAACGCGTAGATCGACCGTCTGCCCGTCGCGGCGGCGAGGGCCGTCGGCTCCGGCGGCGGCGGCACCGACTGGTCCGGACTCTGGCCGCGAGGCGTCCGCGTCCAGTCGGCGGGCCGCGGCTGGGCGGCAGCGACCGCCGCCGGCGGCGCCGGGCAGCCCTGCTTCACCCAATCGAGCCACTGGTGCTGCAGTTGGGCTACGCCTCCGACGCCGTAGTGCCGCGACAGCGCCCCCGACCAGTCGTCGTTGACCAGCCCTTCGCCGACGAACGCGACGTACTTGTGCCGGCCGCCGCGTTCGATGAGGTAGCGGGCCAGCGAGTAGCCCTGCGAATAGAGCGGCAGCACGTCGGCCGGATACTCGCGCATGGCGAACATCTGCGGAAACGCGATACCGCGGCCGGTGGTCAGGAATTCGATGAGCAGCCGGTGCTGCCTGGCCCGCTCGACGGGATGCTCGACGGTCGTGCACGCCCCCTCGTCGGCCCACCGCGGCAGCGGCCTCCGGAAGTGGCTGGCGAAGATCGTGTGCGTGATCTCGTGCGGCAGGACCGAGTCGAGGATGCGCTGCTCGCTCCCCTGGATGGTCATCGTCCAGTTGAAGACTTCGCCGTTGTCGAAGACGAAGCTCGTCGCCCCCCCGGCGCCGAGGTGCGCGGCGACCTGGGCATGGATCGGGCACGGCCTGCTCCAGCGCGGCAGCGGACCGCCCGTCCACTCGATCGCGAGGTCGTGCCGGTACTGCTCGGCGGCATCGCCGATCCGGCGGGCCAGCGCGGGCGTCGGGGCCTCCACCACGAAATTCGCAGTGCGATGGCTCGCCGCCACAGCGGGCGACGACAGCCATGCCCCGACGATCGCCAGGAGCACCATGCAGCCACGTACGGGGCGGCCCGGGGTCCACCCGGCGACACTGCGTCCAACCTGCATCACGCGAAGCCTCCTTGCGACCGAACCGCGATCCCCGACCGACACCGACGGCAGCCCGTGCACGGCGAATTCCCCCCGGAAAGCCGTGCTGCCGGGCCATCTGCGGCCCGTGGGCGGGGCGGACACTAGCGGCCGCCGTGGCCGGGGTGCCAGACCGCTTTTCCGCTTGCCCGCATCCCCCGGATTCGCACGCCGCCTCGGTCAGCGGGCCGCATCGGCGGGCAACACCCGCGTCGTCATCTCGCCAGCCATGGGCCTCGGCGGGCCGCCGGGCCGCCGAGGCCGCGGCCGATGCCGTGCCCAGAGCGATGCCGCCGCCGCCATCAGGACCGCCGCACCGGGCCAGGCTGGCGCGAGCCAGACGATCCAGGCCAGCCCCGCGACGGCGGCGATCCACGGCCACGACACGGCCGGCGACGGCATCCACGCCGGCCACCCGCGGCGGCTGAGGGTCCACGCCGCCGCGCAGCCGGCGAGGAGCGAGAGCGTCGCCAGCGCCCTGCCGCCGGCACTGGCGTCGGGCCGCCGCACCGCGCGGATCGTGAGCCGGCCGGCCTCCCCTTCGATCATCACCGGCTCCAGCCGCGGACCGTCGGCCGCAGGAGATGATGACGCGAGAAACGACGTCGGATCGCCGCCGATGGGCCTCCCAGCGCGTCGCGACTCGAAGAACCGGGCCAGCCGCTCCTGGTCCGATGGCGGAACGCGGGCGATCGCCCGCACGAAGTCCGGCTCGAGACGGGCCACGGCCTCGTGTCGCGTCCGCTGCAGGCGGTCCGCGGTGACGATCCGGGCCGGTTCCTGCACACGCAGCGCGATCCATTCGGGCACCCGCATCGTCCAGATCACCTGACGGCACGGCACGCCCACGATCTCGGGGGGTGGCAGCGCGAACGGCTCGCCGTCGACCAGCCTGCGGCCGATATCGCCGACGAACAGGGCGACGACGAACCTGGGCCAGCCCGGATCGAGCAGCCGGAACTCCCACACGTTGTCGGCCTGCGGCACGACCGGCGCGAACGCATCCACGGGACGGCCGTCGACCGACACGTCGAACAACCGCCACGACGGCGGAAGCCGCAGCCGCACCGCCCGCTCCTCCGCCACCATCTCGAAGCAGGCCACTCCCCAGACGCGTCCCCGCTCGTCGACCGCCAGACGGATGTCGGCGAGTTCGACGCGATCGGATCGCGGCTCGGTCGCGGACGTCGCCACGTCCGTCGCCACGGGCCGCGTGTCGGGTTCCACGTCGGCCCGCCGCGCCGCGTCGGGCGCGGCCACGAGCGCGTACTCGGTCAGCGTCCCGCTCGCGGGCCTGTCGAACCGTCCGGCGGAGAGACCCTCGGTCTCGTTCGGCGCCTGCGCACGTGCGGCGTTCGCCGCCGGAAATCGCGCCACCCGGCCGTCCTCGACCCGCCAGTCGATCAGCATCCGCGACTCCGCCGCCAGCACCGCCCTCATGCTCGGAAACGGACCGGCGACCGGCCGGCCTGGAATCCGGGCGTCCGCCTCGAGGCGGAACCGCCCGGCACGCGGCCGCTGCACCACGATCGCGGCCGCCGTGTCGGCGGTGCGGCTCCAATGCACGTCGATCGCGCCACGCTCCGCGGTGTCGGGCTGCAGCGCGTCGTCCTCGGCGAGCGCGACGTGATCGATGACGCTCCCGGCCGGCAGCTCCAGCGGGATCGTCACGAGCGCGGTCGAACTCGCGTCGATCCTGGCGTCGAGATGGAGTCGCACCGCCTCGGCCCCGAAGACGACGGAGAGACGCTGCGACCCACGTGCTTCCTGCCGGCGCCGTTCCACCCACAGCCGCGCCCGCGCGCGGGCCGCGCCGGGGAGGGCGTACGGTGCGACGGCCGACGACGCCGGCTGCGGCCGCTGGTGGTGCACCTCCTCCCGCCACGCGCGGATCTCGAACGAGGGCTCGCTCTCGGGTATCGAGGCGACCGCGAGTCCCGCGGGAAGGTCGACCCGCGCGACCAGGCTGGGGTTCGCCGAAAAGCGGACCGTCCGCATATCCGCGCCGGCCTGCTCGACCCATGCCGCCGGCACGTCGAAGGCTCCCACCGGGTCGTCGAGACGCATGCGGAACGGCAGCTCGAACCGCATCCGTCCCCGATCGGGAGACCTGCGCTCCACGAGGAAGCGGCCGGCGTCGAGGGGCCGGATCGTCACGCCGTCCCTCGTCTCCAACGCCCCCGGCTCCCCGTCGGCCGGCTGCTCGAGTTCGAGTCCCGGGTCCGCGACGACCACCACCGACCGTACGATGGCCTCGTCGGATTCGACCTCGAACGCCGCCACGACCCGACAGGCGTCGAGGCTCCACGTGACGTCGTTGCGGCTGTTCACAGCCCTCGGCTGCGCGGCGAACCCCATGCCCGGCACCAGCGACCGCACGAGCCGCACCTGCGACGCTCGCGACACGTCGAACGTCGCGGCTCCGTCCCTTTCCACGGCGGGAGCCGTGACGAAGACGTCGCCGTGCGTCAGCCGCTCGCACACGACCGCAGCACCGGTGCCGGGATCGCCGGCGTCCAGCCGCAGCGTCGCCGTCGGACTCGTGACGATCGCGATCGTCGCGGTCTCGGTCTCGCCGCGACGCTGTACCGCCGGCTCGACGTCCACCTCGACGAGCTGCCTTCCCGGCCGCGGCAGGACGACCCGCAGCAGGCCGCCGCCGGCGTCGAGCCGGCACGCCGTCTCCTCGCCGTCGATCGATGCCCGGGCCCGCGGGAACCGTCCACCGACCGCGGACTGATCGAGCACGAGGGTCGCACCGGCGTCGGCGTCGACGTCGACCGCGATCCGCCATGTGCCCCAGCCGCCGTCGCCTTCGGCGGCATGGGCGACGATCCTCGCCGACAGCGCGCGGACCGGCGCGATGGCGCCGGCATCCTCGGCCCGGACGATCGCGCGAAACAGTTCCTCGGGCACGATCGCCAGTGGTTCGCGCACCGCGTTCGATCCCCGTCCGTCGGCCTCCGTGATGAAGACCCGCAGCGGCTCCCGCCGCGGCGGCGGCTCGACGGCAGCCGCCGTGATCGCCGCGTCGCCGGCGGCCACTGGGACGTCGGCCGACGTGACGTCGTCCTGGGCGACGACGGCGGCCGGGCCGCCCAGCGCGATCATGAAGGCGGCACAGGCCGCCGCGGCCGACGCCCGTCCCGCGCCGGCGCGGGGCAGCGTCGTGAGCGTGCCGGCTCCGACCGCCGCCCACCACGCTGTCCGCGCCACGAGGTCGCAGGGAGGTGCGCACCAGAGTGCTGCCACGCCGGCGAGCAGGCAGATCAACAGCACCGGCCAGGAGCCGATGCGGGAGGCCAGGATCGCGCCGCACCCCGCCGCCACGCCTGCCAGGACGGCGAGCAGGGCCAGCACCTGGGTGCGGACCACGACGACACCGGCGTCGGCGCTTCCGCCGCCCGACGGCACGAGCAGGTGTTCGCGGAAGCCCTGGAGCGGGGCGTCGCGGGCCGGACCGACGGGCCCGACGGCGGCCGTGCGCACGCGGGCGGCGAACAGGCGATCCGACCAGCCGGCCGTCGATCCGGAATCGCCGAATATCCGGGTGCCGGCAGGCACGAACGCCACCTCGACGTCGGGCGGCAGTGCCAGACGCCATTCCCGCTGCAGCACCGGCACGTCGATCCCGATCGCCGCGGGCTCGACCCGCCAGCAGGCGGGCCCGCGGCCCCACACCCCGCCGCCGACCGCCCGCAAGACCCAGCCGAGCCCGCCGCCGAGGCCGCCGTCGCCGGCCCGTTCGGCCACCGACCGCACGGTCACGCTGACGAATCGCCGGCCGGCTGGAAGCTCGATCCGCACGTCGCCGCCCGCGGCGGGGCGATCACCGAGCGGCACCCGCACCCCATCCATCAGGATGCCGTGCACGCGGCGGCCGGCCGGAAGGCTCAGCGACACGGCGGCGCGCCCCCGATTCTCGACGTCGATCCGCGTCTCATACTCGGTCGCCCCCGAGACGTGGCACCACGAGGTCGTGGCCTCGCGCCACGCCCAGGCCCGGGCATCGCCGCCGGGCAGGAGCTCGGCGGCCGGTTCGTCGCCGTCAACGCCCTCCGCGTCAGGCCCGTAGGAAAACTCGCCGAGCGTCGCCGTCCCCTCCTCCCCGACGGCGGTCTCCGGCGCCACTTCCTTCAGCCGGCGGTTGACGAGCCTCGACCGGGATCGGCCCACGTCTCGCACGACCACGTGCCCCGCCACCGTCGTCGCCCCCTCGACCCAGGCCATGGGGAGCGGCTGCCCGCGGGTGAAGGGCACCGTGCGGGCGCCGCGGATCGCCACCGCTCCGCGGGCGGCCGGGACGAGTTCCACCAGCCAGCGCTCGCCAGCCGTCGCGGGGCGGCCGTCCGCCGCCTCGAGCCGCCGGGCGGACACCGCGCCCGTGGCGGGCGGCAGCAGCGACCAGGCCAAGGGCACGTCCAGCGGCTGGGAGAACTGCACGACGAAGGCATCGAGATCGGAGCCGCCGGGCTGGCATTCGAACGTGAAGGACTCGGTCAGCCGATCGTCACGGACGGTGAGCCGCACCTGGGTCTGCACGTCGAGCGGCGGACGGCGGCGCACGAGCCGAGCCGTCCGCGACTCCGCACGATGCCCGCCCCGGAGGCGGGCACGGACGGCCCCCTCCTCCGCGAGTGCCGCACATCGGCCCTCGAGCGCGAGCGGCGGCTGGTCGTCGCCGTCGAATTCGACGGTCATGTCGGGGCTGGTCCGCACCTCCACGAACGCCGACTGCGCCCATTCCCCCTCCAGCCGCACCATGTCGAGCTCCGTCGTGGGAAAGCTCTCGCCGAGTGCCGCACCGCCGCGATGGCCGGTGATCCGCAGGTTCAGGCTGCGGGCGGGCGTGGCCGCGGTGGTCAGTCCGATGCGCAGCACGTCGCCACGGGCGTCCCGCTGCACCCGCCAGTCGAGACCGCCGCGCGGCTCGACGGCGTCCCGGCGCCGCGGCGCGTCGCCCGGCTCCGCAGCCGGCGGGGGCGTTGCCTCGACGGAATCGATGAACCAGCCCGCGGCGATCCGCGCCGTCAGGTCGAAGGCCTCGCCGCGCAGCACGCGGACGTCGCACGCGGCACGCCCCACGACGACCCCCGGCGAGAGATCGACCGCGGTCACCCGCGCCACGTCGAGGACGGCGACGCGCGGAGCCAGCGACAGCTCGACCGTCGCCTGCGGCGACTGTTCCTCGACGAACACGCGTGCCGGCTGCACGCCATCAGCCGCGACGGCCGCCGCACCGGCCTCCGCAGGGCCTCGAGCCCGCCCGCTCGGCAGCGGCCAGCGGGCCGCTGCCTCGGGCGGCACCGTCACGCCGTTCTCCAGGTCGATCGACGCGATCGCGAATTCCGTCGCGACGCCGATTTCGATGCCGCCGCCGTTCCACGCCGTGTCGGCGACCCGCACGAGCGGCAGACGTCCCCCCTGCGGCCCCAGCGGGGCGACGGCCGACACGACGAGCGGCTCACGGCCGCCGACGCTTCGTCCGGGAACGTCGACGACGATGCCGCGTCCGTCGCCATCGATCCTCCAGGGCACGTCGTCCACCGGCCCGCCGGCGGCATCCTCGCCGACGCAGACCCGCGTGACGATCGTCGCCGCATCCAACCGCAGCCGGACGGGAGCCGGCAGCCACGCCGACACCGGCCGCACCGCCACCGTGACCGCGGCCTCGCGGCCGCGGACGCTGACACGTGTCCAGGCTGTCAACCGCGGCTCCCCGGCGTCGAGCGGCGCGAGCAGGATGTCGATCGCCTTGCGCGGACCGACGTCGATCCGCCAGGCGACCGTCGCCTCACCGCCGGCGGTGGCATCGGGACCGTCGGCCGTCGCGGGGGCGGACCACGCCCCCACGACGACCGGCCGCAGGCCACGCGGCACCCGCAGCACGACCGTCGACGAGAGCGCCGGAACCAAGGGCAGCCGCAGGCTGCGGGCGTCTGCGTTCGGTTCCGCCGCGCGGCGGAACGTGCAGGTGTACGTGCCCGGCTCCGTCGTGACGATCGCCAGGCTGCCGTCCGGGCGGCCGAACACCACGGCCTCCCCGACACCGGCCGCCGTTTCCGCCGTGCCGCCGCGGATGTCGAGATCGCCGAGTGACATGTCCCGCGTCCCCCAGCCGCCGGCAGCGGCGAGGGTCGCCGCGCCGATGTCGAAGGAGACCGTGCCGGACATCGCACCATCGGGGGCGCAGGCGACGTCGTATCGAGCGACGTCGGCGACGAACGTCAGCGCCGCCCCGCGGCTGACGACGTCGCGGGCCTCCGTCGTCAGCCGGGCGATGCCCTCGGCGAACTCGCGGGCCGACATCGGCACGTAGCGACCTGGCCCGAGCGGCACGTCCGACAGCCGATCGATCGGCACGTGCACCCGCCTGAATTCGAGCGCCGGCGCCGCTGCTGCGCCGGGCTCCCCGGCGGCCATCGTCCGGGCCGCGAGTCCCACGACCACGAGTGCCGCGACCACCACCCGGCATCGCGACGACGTCGCCGGCCGGCCGCCGCACGCTGTACGAGCGAGAGTCGACGCGGCAGTCATGGCACGTTCCGTCCGACGATCGCCGTGGCCTCCGGCTCGCCGCGGGCCACGGACGGGGCGATGATCAGCGACGGGTGGGACATGCCCCGAGCGAGCGAACTCCCCGATCCCGGCACGGCGGCGGCCGCCGGCCGCCGCGCGGCCCCGCCGAGCCAGGCCCGCAGCCCGCCGGCCAGCGCCGCGAGCGCGACGCCGGGAATGGCCGACTGCACGACGAGCGGTGCGACGTCGGGAACGATCGTCGCCGCGAGGCTGGCGAGGGCCGAGAGGCCGAGGATGACCGGCACCCGCCTCGCCCACGGCTGATACACGACCAGCAGGCCGAGCGCCAGGACGGGCCCCGACACCGCCGCCACCAACAGCCAGGTCGGCACCAGCCAGATCCGCGCGGGGCCGGGCGGCCCGATTCCCGAAAAGACGATTCGCCGTCCCACTCCCGGAGGATCACCACGCAGCCTGGGAGACTCGATGGCGACCTCTCCGACGGCGGCGGCCAGCCATGTCGCGAGCCCGCCGCGGGCCACGACCGCCACCGGCTGGAACCCCAGGTCCGTCCACTGCCAGCGCTGCTGGGAGGTCCACAGGCCGGAGCGACGGATCGCATGATCGTCCGGGTCGAGCAGCAGTTCCCAGTAGAACCGTCTCTGCACCGTGCCGGCGGCGAACGACGGGGCCACGAGATCGACGGCACGCGGCATCGGGGCGGCGGTGGGCAATCCTCGGCCGACCGCCGGCAGACCGCCGTCGCGCACGATCTCGAGGAGCCACGAGCCGGCCGCTTCCCGCTGCGGCAGATCGATGACGATCCGACCATCGGCCCGCAGGGCGTCGAGCTGCCTGCGGCCGTCGAGCCACACCTCGACCTCGCCGGCCCCGGGCTCGTCGGGTCCCTGCCGTTCGGCCGCGGCCGGAAGCGAGAGCGACAGCTGGTCCGCGGAACTGGTGACGGCGTACGCGTAGACGTCCCGCCGTCGACCGGCGACGAGCAGCGTCTGCAGCCACGCCGCCTCCACCTCCGTCTCTCCCTGCGGCACCCGCTGACGCGCTGAAAGTGCGAGCGGCACCTCCCGTTGGGGACGGGCGGTCGTCCATGTTCGCCCCGACGATCCGGCCGGCCCCGGCCCGGCGACGTCCCGCTTCCAGGCCGTGCCCCGGACCTCCACCGACAGCGTGTCCGGGGCGGAGAGCGCGAGCGACTGCCGGCCGACCCGCACGGCGACCGGCAGCGCGAGCGGCAGCTCCTCGGCCACCGTCGTCTCGGCAGGCACCGCCGGCGTCGGCAGTTCGTAGTGCACGGTCACCTCGCCGACGCCGAGAAGAGGCACCGCGAGCATCGCCCGCAAACGCACGCGGTCCGCTCCCGCGTCGGCCCGCGGCGCGTCGGAGGCCACGGCGTCGTCGGGCGGCGGCATGCCCGACCGCTCGTCGCCGCGGGACTCCTCGATCGGGTTGAGCAGCTGGCCGTTCTGCCGGATCTCGAGCGTGCCGGCCCGTGCCACCGCCTCGGCCATGTCGAACTCGATGAATTCGAGCGGCACGTGCGCGACTTCGAACCGGATCGTCTCGCGCACCAGCACGGCTGCATGGTCGACGTCGGCCTGCACCGACACGGTCGCATCGACACGCCTGGGGAGGAAGCGGCGGGTCGCCGCGAAGGTGCCTTCGCCGCCGTCGAGCCGGTAGGCGAGCGTCGTGCGATCTGCGTCCGCGCGGATCGCCGTGGGAGCGACGTGGCGGACGAGTCCCTGGATCGACTCGGCGTCAGGCAGCAGCTCGATGTCGCTTTGCGATCCGATGACGATCGACGCCGGCCCGACGAGGTCCGCCTGGGGGGCCGGAATCCGCCACGCGACCCGGTCGTCGCCGGGATCGAGCCGCTTGCCGCCCCGAATCTCCACCACCGCGTCGCCCGACAGCGGCTGCGTGAACGGAATCACGAGCCTGCCCCCTTCACTGGAGACGGTGGCCGCGTCCACGACGCTGCTCGGCCCCACCTCGTCCACCTCCCAGTCGCCCAGCAGCACGACGATCCGCGATGCCGGCGCCCCCCGCACCGACACCCGCAACCTCGCGTCGAGCGACACCCGTGCCGCGGCGACGTCGTACCGGTACTCGGGCTCGATCACCAGGCGGCTGCCGCGAGGCCGCACCCGCAGCGGCAGCCGCGCCGGCTGCACGTCGAAGGCGAAGGCCGCCACGAAGCCGGGGCCCCGCACCGCGTCGGCCGGATCGATCCGGCGGAAGCCGCTCGTGTCGTCCCATTCGACCTGCCAGTCGCCGTCCACGACGAGGCTCGTCCGGCCCCACTGCCGCCACAGCGGGATCCCCTCGACGGCGAAGCCCAGGGGTTCGAACGCCTCGCGACCGGTCGGGTCGATGGGCCGCTCGGTTTCCAGTTCGCACGTGCACCTGCCGTCGGCGGTGCGATCCACGCGCACCACCGCGACGGATCGGCCCTCGTCCTCGTCCACCCGCAGGAGCGAAGCGGGGGGACGGACGCCGCGCAATGCGGATCGCGGCGGCAGCGTCACGCGAAGCGTGTCGGTGCCGGTCGACAGGCTGTCGAGTCGCAAGCGGGCCTCGGTCACGGCGACCCGGCCGTCGATTCGCACGATCGAATCGACGACCGACTGCGGCACCGCCGCGGCCGCGGCCTGCTCGACCGCATCCGACCCGCCCGCCGGCCCCAGCCGGTCGCCCACGCGGATCCGCGTCCGCCCCGCAAGCCCCACGATGCCGACGACGCTCCCCACTCCCGACGGCGCCGGCACGATCTGCGCCGGCAGCGATGCGGGACGGACCGAGACGACCGGTTCGCCGCGGGCCGACGTGAGTTCCACCAGCGAGGCCGTGGCCCGCGGAATGTCGAGCGTCACCGTCTCGTGCGTCGCCGAGGCCTCGACGGTGATCGTGCCCTCCAGCCGCACCAGGTGCGACGCATCCGTCTCGGAAGTGCCGGCAGGCGCGGACAGCCAGAGCATGTAGCCGGAAGCGACCCGATGATCCGTCTGCGCTGTCCCGCCCGCCGCGGGCGACACGAGCATCCGTCCGGGCCCGTCGTGGGTCGGTGCCGCGGTCAGCAGGAGGCCGTCGAGCCCGATCGGCAGGTTGACCCATCCAGGCCGCGCCTGCCGGACGAGGAGTTCGACCGTCACGCGGCAGGCGGCGGGCGCGGTCGCGAGCGCGGCCCGGAGCGTCACCTTCTCCAGCACCGCGGCGGGAGCCTCGGGCAGCCCGGGAAGGCCCTCGCGGAGGCGGAGCAGATCGACGAAATCCCGGTATCGGAAGCCAGGCACGGGCACGAGCCGGCCCGCGTCGTCCTGCATGTAATAGATCTCGGGCGCCGACTCGCGGACGCCCGGCGCGACCGGCTCCTCAGCGCCGCCGGGGCAGCAGGCCACGAGGGCCGCGAGGCAGGTCGCCCACAGCACCGGCACGGCACGACTCTTCGAGGATCGATTCGACATCGGGCCGGCGGACTCCCGGAACCCCTTCCCCCGGATCCGGGCGCGACGGATCACGGGCGGGAAACCTGGCAAGAAATGCGGATGGCGCAACGGCGCCTACCGCCCACCAACAGCCTACCCCGCAGCCTACCCGCGGGGCGGGCTTCCCGTCGCGAACCGTCGCGGAACAGCCTTCCCAACCCGCCCGAACGGCATGATCGGCGCGATCGGACGCCCCCCGCGTCGGGGCGGCCCTGCGCGAGACTCGGCGCGAAACCCAGCGCGAGGCCCAGTTGTCGATGGAAAAAGTCATCCGTGCACCATCCGGTCGCACGGCGACCGACAGAGATGGTCCACGCAGTCGATCGCAGGAAGCGCCACGGGTTTCCTGGGTCGACTGCCGCCGCATCCGGCGGCGGTCGGCTGTATCCCCGGGCTGTTAGCCGGACGCGATCAGCACCGCCGAAAGTTCGTCCAACACCTGCGGCGAGCACGCCGCGATGAACGCCGGATCGTCGAGCGGGATGGCGGCCGTCGGGGGCGAGGCGATGCGGCCCCGGGCGAACCCGACCACACTGCCGCCCGCCTCGCGGACCAGCAGGATGCCCGCTGCCATGTCCCAGCAGGCGATCCGGCGCACCCAGAAGGCGTCGAGCCGCCCGCAGGCCAGCCAGGCGAGATTCAGCGCCGTCGATCCACTCCGCCGGACCGAGTGCACTCGCGGCAGCACGGCGAGGAAGTCGGCGATCGGCGGTGAATCGGCCTCGACGTGCGGCGGGAAGCTGATCGCCACGAGCGACTCGGCGAGGCTCGGGGTGCCGGCGACGGCGATCGGCCTTCCGTTGAGCGTCGCCCCCCCGCCTCGCTGCGCGGTGTAGCATTCGTCCCGGAGAGGATCGTGGACGGCGGCCACGAGGATCTCGTCACCGAACGCCAGCGCCACCGACACGCACCACGCCGGAAAGCCGTGGACGTAGTTGCTGGTTCCGTCCAGAGGATCGACGACCCAACGATACCGCGGCGGCCCGGCGGCCGACCGGCCTGCCAGCCCGTCGCCGGCATGCTCGGGCAACGACTCCTCGCCCACGAATCCATGGTCGGGAAATCCGCCGAGCAGGATCCGCCGTATCTCGCGCTGCGAGGCGACGTCGGCCTCGGTCACGAGATCGCGGGGGCCCTTGCTGGACACGGCGAACCGCCCCACCCAGTCGAGCAGCACGCGGCCGCCGGCACGCGCCGCCTCCTCGCAGACGGCCAGGGCGCGAGGCGGAATGTCGATCGACACCATTGATGCTCCGCGAGTGATGCTCCGCGAGAATCTCGGGCCGGCGGTCCGGCCCGTCGCGACAGAGTCTAGCTGTCTGTGGAAAAAGTCATCCATGCCCCCACCGGTCGCATGGCGACCGACAAAGACGGTCCACGCAGTCGACCGCAGGAAACGCCGAGGGTTGCCTGGGTCGACTGCCGCCGCATCCAGCGGCGGTCGACTGTATCCAAGGGCTGCGAGCGCACGCCGGGAAAAGTGTGCAGCGGCCCGCCTGCCCGGCCCATCCGGCCTGCGGTCGGCGGCCGTCCCCGCAGCCCGCCGGCGCCAGTAGAATGCCGGCCGCCGAAATCTGACTGTCGTCATCCTGCCGTCATCGCCCTGTCGTCAGCGCCGCCCGCCCCCTCGTCGCAGGATTCGTCCATGCACCCGCCGGAGTCCATGCTGCCCGGGACGGCGACCACCTGGACGCTGGATGGCCGTCGCGCGCGGGACCCGCGGCCGGGCCCGGCGGCCACGATCGATCTCGACGCCGCCCGCGAAGGCATCCGCCTCGGCTCGGGGCCGGCCGCCGACATGGTCCTCGCACTCGACCTCCCGCCGCACGCGAGGCTCGTGGACCGATGGCTCAGGGGGTGCGACGTGACCGTCGTCCACGAATCGACCGACGACCGCCATCTGCGGACGACTGCCATGTGGCGGCTGCATTCCTCCCCCGCCCCGGTCCGCTGCTGGCAGGTGATCGTGTCCGCCCAGACATCGCAACTGGAGAGCGATTCGACCCTCGCAGTCACGTCGACGTTCAGGGCGTCTCCGGGCGATGAGTGGCTCTGGGGCGAGCGCACGGGGGACGGCTTCCGCTGGCGTCGTCAGTCCCACGAGGCCGCCACCGCGGTGCTGCTGCGGCGCGGGGCGGCCGACGGCGGCCTCCAGAGCGTGCTCGTGGCGGGTCATCCCGGGGAGGTGCGCGGGCTCGAGGCCCGCGGCTCGCACGGCCTGATCACGATCGCCTGTGCGGTCTTCGCACCGCAGTTGGAGAAAGGCGTCCTGCTCCGCAGCCGCGTGCTCGCCGCCGCGGGGCCGGCGGCCGGAGACGAGGTGTGGGCGGCCGACGCCGTGACGTCGTTCGCGGCGCTGCCTCCCATGCTCACCACCTGACGCGGCGGCTTGCTTTCTTTTCCGTTCCCCCCGGTCTCACCGCGGATTTTTTGCGCTGGCGGCGGGAGGCCGCATGGCGTTACAGTGCCCCCATCTTCCCTGCGTTCCCCTGCCACGGATCGGCTCGGGCCCGTCTTGTCTGGTCCCGCCCGCCGGTCCGTCGGTGCCCTGCACCTGCATCGGTGCCCAGACGAAACGGCGGATGCCTTGGCAGACATCGTATTTGCGTTCGATGCCGCGCTCGATCGCCCTCTCGCGAGGCTGGAAGGAACGCCCCCTCCCGTGGCCGAGGCGGTCGCGGCCGCGGCCTGGGAGGCGCTCGAGTCCGCCGCGGCGGCGGCCCGCGAATCCGAGTCGCGGCTGCTGGTGCTCTTCGGTCGGATCCTCGACCCGCAGCGGGCCAGCCCGGCGCAGGCCGCGGCGCTGCGGTCGCTGGTGGCGGGCCTCGCCGGACACGGCTGTCGCACCGCCTGGCTGGCACCGGACCGCGCCGCGTGCGACGACGTTTCGCGGATGCTCGGCGACCCGGCCGGCCTCCTCTTCGTCACCCCCGACCAACCGTTGCGGCTCGATGTCCGGGGCATCGCCGTCGAGATCTTCTCCAGCCAGGGTCTCACCCCCCTGACGGCTGCGCGGACGATCGACGACGCCACGGCAGCGGAGCCGACGCACGCCCGCCGCATCCTCGTCGGCTGGGATGCCGCGCACTGGAACTCCGAGCGGTGGGATGGCGACGACGCTGCCGTCGACGGGCATCGCCCGGCGACCGCCCCGGCCCACCGGGCGACGTTCTGCGTGTGGGGCTCGCGGCGGCGGCGCGGCCACGACGTCGGCGTTCACCATCTGCCGGCGCTCCAGGCTCGGTCGGGCCACGAGGCCGGGGCGGGCGCGTGCGGCCTGCTGACGCTTCTCGACCACCCACCCGCCGACGATGGAGTCGCCCTCGCCGACCGCCGCGACCCCCACGAGTCGCGGGCCGACTGGCGGAACAGCTGGCGGGAAATCCCCACCCATCACGTCGCGTGGCACACGCTCGCCATTCCCTCCGCGACCGGGGGGGACGAGGAGCTTGCCACCGCCATCTGGTCGGCGCTCGAGGGGCTGACGAGCGATCCACACGGCCCGCTCAGGGTCATCCGCTGCCACGTCGAGTGCGGCACGAGCGTCGCCCGGCGGGTGCGGATCGCGGAGATCGCCGCCGAGACCCTCGCCCGCGTGCGGCAGCTCTTCGATGCCCGGACGTTCCGGGCGTGGTGCAACGAGCTGCTCGCCGATCCGGAGGAGTCGCTCGTGGCGATGTGCCACAACCGGTCCGGTGCGAAGCCAGGCAGCACCACGTCCTTCTCCACGGCGCTGGCCGACATCTGCACCCGGATCGAGGAGAGCCGCCTGCCCGGGGTCCCGGCCGACATGGCCCGCGAGGCGGCCTGGCTCGCCCTCGAACTGATCGAATCCACCTGACGACCGGCGCCGCCCGCCGGCGATCCGTAGGAGTTCGCGACCATGCACATCGAGAGCATCCACATCGAGCGATCGGGCTCGCTGACCGACGTCACCATCGACCGGCTCGGGCCGGGCGTGCAGGTGCTGCACGGCACCAACGAGACCGGCAAGACGTCGTTGCTGGAATTCGTCCGCGCGATGTTCTTCGGGTTCGAGGGGCTGTTCCGCCGCGGCGTGCTCGACCCCCGGCAGCCATGCGCCGGCCGCCTCGTCGTGGGCACGGGCGAGGACGGTCGTCGCCTCGCGATCGAACGGCGGCACGAGGGGCCGGAGCTCGCCACGCTGACGCAGGCGAGCTACGAGGACGACATCGTCGGGCTCGGCGGAGACACCGGCGACTTCGTCTCCGTGACCGATGTCGCGTCTCCGGCCGACGGCCTCCCCTGGAACAGGCCGTACCTGCAGGACGTCGTGGGCGAGATCGACGAGCGCACCTTCACCAACGTGATGGCGTTCGGGCTCGACGAGCTGCACGAGCTGCGCACGCTCGAGCCAGAGGGCTGCGGCAGCCGCCTCTACGAGCTCGCCAGCGGGCTCGACCGCTCCAAGGTGAGCCGGGTGCTGGCACACATCCGGCAGGCGATCGAGCGGCTCGATTCATCCGATCCGGCGATCTCGCCGATCGAGTCGCTGCGGCTGCGACGGCACGAGGTGCTCGACCGGATCGCCGCGTTGAAGGCACCCGCCGTCGCGGCGGGCAGCCTCCTCGCCGAGCTGGCCCGCACCGACGCCGAGATCGCCCAGATCGAGGTCGCGATCACCCGGTCGGTCGACGCGGAGAACGTCGTGCGTCGGGTGCTGCCGATCGAGCCGCTCTACCGGGCCTACCGGGAGACGGCCGAACGGCTGCAGGAACTGGTCGGCACACGGCTCGTGCACGCGGACCTCGACGTCTGGAAGCGGGCCAGCCGAACGCACCGCAAGCTGGCCCGGCTGACGCGGCGACGCCAACGCACCCGGGGCCGCCTGGCCCGCAGCCTCGCGGAGATCCCCGCCGAGTCGGCCGTGTGGAAGAAGCGGGCGGCGGTGGCGGCGCTCTGCGAGGATCAGCCGCGGCTCGAGAGGGCCGTCGCGGAGGTGTCCCGGGCCGAGGCGCACGCCCGGCTCGCGGCGCGGCGGTTCGGCGAGCAGATCGGCGCCGCAGGACTGGCGCGGATCGTCGCCGTCGCCGGCGGTCTCGACTCGGCCGACGCGTTCCCCGACGCCGTGCTGCCCGAGGGCTTCATGCGGTCGTTCGGACCGCTGCGGACCCGCGCCCGGGAGTGCGCCGCGGCGTCCCGCGAGGTGGCCGCCGCCCGCCGCGGCGTGGCCGAGTCGCAGGAGGCGCTCGAGGGCACCCGCGGGCTCGTCAAGGGCGGATCCGGCGTCCGCGGCATGACGATCGCGGAGGCGATCGAAGAGGCCACGGCGCGGGCCACCGCCTACCGCAATCGCCTCGCCGCCGCCGAACAGCTCGCGGAACTCGATCGCTCGATCGCCAGGCTCGACCAGGAGGTGGCGCAGCACCTCCAGGGGCAACTGCTCCCCCTGAGCTGGCTGATTCCGCTCGGGGCGGTGTTCGTGACCGGGGCGGGCATGCTGCTTTCGGGCCTGCTCCTTCCCTCCACGGTCACCGGCCCGCTCGCCTACGCCCTGGCCGCCCTCGGCCTGGCCGGCACGGGCGTCGCCTCGGTCACCACCTGGACGCTCGACCGCACCGCCTCGACGAGGCTCGAGGCGGCCCGAGCCCAGAACGCGATGGTGCACCGGCAGCGCGAGGAGCTCCTCGCGCAGTGCGGCCAGCTCGACAAGAAGATTCCGACGGACACGGCCACTCCGCTCGACCGCCGGCTCGCTGCGGTGCAGCTGGAGATCGACCGCCTGGAGGAGCTCGCGGCCCGTGAGGGGTCGATGCACCAGCTCTCCGACAGGGTGGCGGTCGCCGAGCAGGCGCTCAAGCGGGCGCTGTCGCGGCGCAAGGCGGCCATGCTCCGCTGGCGGCACGGCCTCGAGAGCCGCGGCCTTCCGTCCACGCTGTCCCCGCGCGAGGTGAAGCAGATCACCCTCCATCGCCACACGCTCATGACCCTCGACGACGATCGACGCCGGCTGTCCGACGAGGCGCGGCAGCGGCGCGAGGAGCTGGCCGCGCTCGCCAAGCGGATCGACGAGCTGATGGTCGAGTGCGATCTCGTCCCGGAATCGACCCCGCTGGATCACGTCCGGCAGCTGCGCGAGCGGCTCGAGGCGGAGTCGCTGGCCCACCGCCGGCGACACTCGCTCGCCCGCAGGCTCGACCGGGCCCGGGCCGCCCACCGCAGGGCCAAGAAGCAGCTGCGGGTCGCGGAACACCACGTGCAGGACTGCTTCAAGCGCTGGGGCGTCGCCACGGAGAAGGAGTTCCTGGCGAAGGTCGATCGCCGGCCGCTCTTCGAGCGGACCAAGCTCGAGGCGGAGGGGGCCGAGACGGCCTGGCTCGAGGCCCGGCACCGGGTCACCGAGCCCGTGGAACTCGACGAGTGGCTCGCCCAGACGGCCGATCCCGTCGATCGCACCCCGGCGGCGGCGACGCCCCTGGAGCAGCGGCTGGCCCTGGCAAGCGAGGCGACCGATCGGCTGCGGGCCTCCCTCGCGCTCGCCCGCGATCGCCGCGCCGGGATCGCCGCGAAGGTCGACGGCACGGCCCGCGACCGCTGCACGGAACCGCTGCAGGCGGAACTGGCGGACGCGGAGCACCAGCTCGCGGCGCAGCTCGACCGCCGCCGGCTGCTCGAGCGGACGGGCATCCTCCTCGAGGAAACGCGGCTCGCCGTCGCCCGCGACCATCAGCCGCCGGTGCTGCGCGACGCCTCGCACTGGCTGGGTCGCCTCACGGAGGGCCGCTACGTTTCGATCACCACGACGATCGACGAGCCACGGCTCGAGGTGCACGAACGGGACGGCACGGTCTGGATGCCGGAGCGGCTCAGCCGCGGCACGCGGGAGCAGGTCTTTCTCGCCCTGCGGCTGGCGCTCGTCCGCGACCTGCAGCGGCACGGCGTGCAGCTGCCGGTGGTGATGGACGACGCGCTCGTCAACTTCGACGACGAGCGGGCGCGATCCGCGGCCCGGGTGCTCGTGGACTTCGTCTCCGACCAGCCGGGGCGGCGGCAGATGCTGGTCTTCACCTGCCACGCCCACATCGCGGAGATCTTCGCGGCCACCGAGGCGGAGGTGCGGTCGCTGAGCGACCCGGCGCGGCGATGGAAGCGGCCGGCGGCTGCCCCTCCCCCGGCGCCGACCCCCGCACCGATCACGTCGCCCGTTCCCGCTCCTGTCGTCGTGCAACCGCCGCCACCGCAGCCGGCGTCCGCTCCGCCCGCGGACGACCTCGTGTTCGACGACGGCCCCTACGCGTGGCCTGCCGAGGAGTTTTTCTTCAGTCCGACCGGAGGCTATGCGGCCGCACGGAGGCCGCAGGATGACGGCGGTCGGCGGCACGAGCTGGGCCGGGCCGCTGCGCGACCGGCGCACCGCAGCCCGGGCCGCCGGTCGCGTTAGCTGTCCGTGGAAAAAAGTCGTCCGTGCCCCCTCCGGTCGCGCGGGTCGCCCCGGAACGGTCAGACCTTGATCAGCCCCGACTGGATGTCGCGGAGGTAGCGGGCCCGCATGTTCGCGAGCAGCTGGCCGAGATACGCGTTCGCGCCCAGCGAAAGAAACAGGGCGATGAGGCTCCCCGTGAGCAGGCCCCACGGCCGCTCGGCTGCCTTCGCGCCTGCCGCACCTGACGTCGGGTCGACGTCGGCGATCCGCGACGACGCCGCCAGCACCGGGGCGGTGCGGGGCCTGCGCGATGCCTCGATCACCGATCGCTCCACGGCGGGCGGCCAGGCGTCGGCGACGTAGATCTTCACGCGACGCACGTCCCGCGCGTCGGCGGGCACGTCGCTGGTGAACGTGTAGGGATTCCCGCCGCGGACCAGGTCGGGCTCCACGCGAACGAGGTAATCGCCACCGCCGCCGGCGTCGGGAACGAACGCCGCTTCGATGCCGAAGGCGGCGGGCCCGCCCGCGAAGAACACCGCCGCCACGATCAGGATCGCCCGCGTCATCTCGCTCCTCCAGAATGTGTCCCGAGAATGTGTCCCGGCCCGTCGGCAGCTCGCGGCACCAGGCCGGCTGCGGCCGTGCCGCGGTGTCCCGATCCCGCCGCCGGTCACGGCGATTTCACTCTCTCGTCGCCCGTTTGTGCAACTCCCGCCGCCGGCACGCCGCCCGTCCGCTCCCCGGGCACGGTCAGGCCGCCCCCGGAAAGGCTGTCGATCTCAGCCTGCAGCATCGTGAGCGCGGCCTGCAGGAACGCCACGGCGATCGGCCCCACGAAGATGCCGATCGGCCCCAGGGCGCCGACACCCCCGAGCACGCTGAGCAGCGCCAGCAGCGGGTGGAGTTTCGACTGTCCGTGCAGCACGATCGGCTTGATGATGTTGTCGACCGTCGAGACGACGCACCCGCCCCACAGGGCCAGACCCGCCGCGGCCCAGGTGTTCTTCACGAAGAACAGCAGGTACAGGCTGGCCGTGCCCCACACGGCGGCCGCCCCGACGAAGGGGACGAGCGCCCCGAAGAACGTCAGCAGCGTGAGCAGGAAGACGCCGCCCAGGCCGGCCACGTAGAACCCGAATCCCGCGAGCACCGCCTGCACGATCGCGGCCAGCAGCGTGGAACTCACCACCGCCCGGCTCACCTCCTCGAACTCCTCGAGCAGCTGCCACTGGTAGCGGCGGTCGAGCGGCACGAGCCGCGTGACGGCGTCGAACATGCGCCGGCCGTCGGCGAGGAAGTAGAAGAGGCTCACGGTCATCACGACCAGCCCGATCAGCAGCTTCACGATCACCACGGGCGCCCGGGCGGCGATCGGGCCGATCCACTCCTCTGCCAGCCGCTTCAGTTCCGCGTTGACGCTGTCGCTGGTCACGTGCAGGCCGCTGGCGTCGTTGACCGTGTCCACGAGCCCGTCGAGCACCGTGGGATCGAGTTTCAGCCCCTCGGGACTGCGGAGGATCGCCACCGCGTCGCCGCCGGCCCGCGAGACGAGGAGGAAGAGCGGAACGAGCACGATCAGCAGCACGAAGAGCGTCGTCAGCCCGGCGGCCGCCCACTCCGGCAGGAGGAATCGCTCGCGGAGCCAGCGGTGCAGCGGCCCGAAGATCACGGCCATCATCGCCGCCAGCAGCAGCGGCAGCAGAAATCCCGCCATCACCCGCAGCGACAGGATTCCGAACAGGGCGACCAGCCCGAGGATCACGCCGAAGGAGACGAGCCGCGTCATCTGCAGGCACCCCGCGGACCGCCGCGTTGCCGGCCCGGAACTCCCGGGACGCGTGCGGTGCCAGTCCTCTGGGAAAGTGTACGCTGCAGCCCCGCGACGCGCCTGCGGCGGCATGGCAGGGATGCATGGCGGCGGCGGGCCGGCACGGGTATCCTGCCTCGGCAACAGCGACCGCCCCGCCCGCCCCCGATCTCGCGGCAGCCGTCCGCCCATGACCACGCCAGAGGCCTCGCTCGTCGTGCCCGTGCGGGACGAGGCCGGCAACATCACGCCGCTCGTCGCCGAAATCCGCGCCGCCCTCGGGGCGGCCGGCATCTCGTGGGAGCTCCTGCTCGTCGACGACGGCTCCGGCGACCATTCCTGGGAGGAAATCTCGCGTCTCGCCGCCGCCGACCCGCGGATCCAGGGCATCCGCCTCGACCGCGGGCAGGGCAAGTCGGCTGCCCTGGCCGCCGGATTCGCCCGCTGCCGCGGCCCGCGGATCGTCATGCTCGACGGCGACGGCCAGGACGACCCGGCCGAGATCCCGCGGATGCTCGCCCTCCTGGACGACGGCGCGGGACGCGGCCGGCGGGTCGATCTCGTCAACGGCTGGAAGACGCCGCGGCTCGATCCGTGGCACAAGACGATGCCGTCGCGGGTCTTCAACTGGCTCGTCGGTGCGGCCACCGGACTGTGGCTGCACGACCACAACTGCGGCCTCAAGGCGTTTCGTGCGGAGGCGATCCGGGGCGTGCGGTTCACGGAAGGGATGCACCGCTTCATCCCGGTGCTCGCGGCGGCCACGGGTTTCCAGGTAGCCGAGACGCCCGTCCATCACCGCCCGCGCACCCGCGGCAGCTCCAAGTACGGCGTCGCCCGGTTCCTGCACGGCCTGCGTGACCTGGCCGGCGTGGCCGCGCGGGTGCGCGGGAAGGTGCGGCCGCTCGCGCAGCCGCGGCGGAGCGAATCGCGGTCGCGGGTGCGGCACGGCTGCTACGCGATCATGGCCACGATGGCGCTCGCGGCGGTGCTCGGCCGCATCGCGGCCGTGTCGAGCGTCGACAGGATCGGCCTGGAGAAGAGGCTGGTCGCCGACGCGGTCGCGAAGGCCACGGCGGCGGGAGAGGCCGTCGATCCGGCGGCCGTGCGCGAGAAGATCGAGCGGGACAAGCGGCTGCTGCGGCCGTTCCTGTCGGGCAACGACCGCAGCCGCTGGCTGGCCGTGCGGGCCCTCGTCGAGCGCGGCACCTTCGCGATCGACGAACTCGTCGTCGAACCCGGCTGGGACACGATCGACGCCGTCGCCCATCCCGACGCCTCGGGCCGGCTGCGTCTCTACTCGAGCAAGCCGCCGCTGCTGTCCGTGCTCTGCGCCGGGCCCTACTGGATCGCACGGCGGCTCACCGGCTGGACGCTCGGCGACCACCCGTTCGAGCTCGGCCGGCTCCTGATGGTGGTCTACGGCCTCGCACCGCTCGCCATCTTCATGGCCTTCACGTTCCGGCTCGTCGACCGCATCGGCAGGAGCGAGTGGGGGCGGCTGTGGGCGGCAGGGATCGCCGCGGGCGGCACGCTGCTCAACACGTTCGCCGTCGTGCTCACCAACCACGTGCCCGCCGCGGCGTGTACCGCAATCAGCGCGTGGCTGGCGCACCGCATCGTCGTCGACGGACTGCGGTCATGGAGGGGCTTCGCTGCCGCCGGCGGTGCCGCGGCCCTGGCGGCGGCCTTCGAACTGCCGGCCCTCGCCTGGCTCGCCGCGGTGCTCGCGCTGCTCGCCGGCGCCGACCTGCGCCGCACGCTCACCGCCGCGGTCCCGGCCGCGTGCCTCGTGGCGGCGGCGTCACTGGGCACGAACTGGCTGGCCCACGGCTCGGTGGCACCGCCCTACGCGCACCGCACCATCGCGGAGCCGCGGCCCGCGTTGGCGGGCGAGCCGCGCGGCGAGGGCGAATCCTGGAATCCCGACAACTGGTACGACTACGCCATCAGGCTGCCGAACGGGCGGCTGCTGGCGAGTTACTGGCGGTCGCCCCAGGGCGTCGATCGCGGCGAGCCGTCGCCGATCGTCTACGCGTGGCACGCCCTCGTCGGCCACCACGGCATCCTCTCGCTCACGCCGGCCTGGCTCCTCGTCCTGCCCGGCCTCGCGCTGCTCGCGCGCCGCCCCGGCGTGGACCGCCGCTGGAACGGCGCGGAGGCAGCGAGCGTGGCGCCGGGCGGCGACGACTCCGCGGCACGGAGGCGGTTCGCCGCCGCGATCGCCACGGTCACGCTCGTCGTGCTCGCGTTTTATCTCTCGAGGCCGCAGCTCGACCGCAACTACGGCGGCACGTCGAGCGGCTTCCGCTGGGCCTTCTGGCTGGCGCCGCTGTGGGTCGCCGCCGTGGTCCCGGCCGCGGATCGGCTCTCATCGAGCCGCGCCGGCCGCGGCCTCGCGCTGGTGCTCCTGGCGCTGTCCGTCGTGTCGGTGGCGTACCCGACCTGGAGCCCGTGGACGATTCCCTGGCTGCAGCAGTGGCTCGCGCACGCGGGCTGGATCAGCGGGCCGTGAGCGGCCACGAGTCGGGCAGCGGCGCCTCGACCACCACCGCGTCGCCCGCATCGGGATCGGCATACGCGATCCGCACGGCATGGAGCGCGATCCGCTCGTCGCCGGGTCCGGCGACGGCCGGCGGCTCGCCTTCGCCCCAGGGCACGACCGGCCCGCCGTAGAGATCGTCGCCGAGCATCGGCAGGCCGCGGGTCGCCGCCTGGAGCCGGAGTTGGTGCATCCGGCCGGTCACCGGCTCGAGCTCGAGCAACAGGCTGTCCTCCGCGACGCGACGCACGAGCCTGGCGAACGTCACCGCCTCGCGGGCCTGCGGCTCGTCCGCGGTCGCGATCCGCGCCCGCGGCTCGTCGGGCACCTTCACGAGGAAGTCGTGCCACCGCGTTCCGGCGGGTCCGTGGCCCGCCGGCGGGCCGGCCGCGCACGCCGTGCCCACGGCACCGCGTGCGAGCTCCTCGGCGTGGGCCGCCCCCCGCGGCGTGGCGGCGACGACCGCCAGGTACGTCTTGCGGATCTGCCGCCGCTCGAACTGCCGCGACAGCTTCCGGGCGGCCCGGGGCGTGGCGGCGAAGAGGACGACGCCGGAGACGCCGCGGTCGAGGCGGTGCGGCACGCCGACGTACCCGCGGGGATCGCCGCCATGCAGCCGCGCTCGCAGCCACGCCTCGGCCGACGGGATCCCGGGCGGCGCCTGCGTGGCGATCCCCGCGGGCTTCCAGACGGCGATGACGCCCGCGGACTCACGGATGATCCTCATGCGCGATCGCCCCTCATGACGCGTCCGCGCCGGCGCGACTCCGCCGGAAGCAGCGGCCCAGCGGCCCGACGAGCATCGCCGGCAAGAGCACGAGATCGCCCGCCAGCGCCGCCGCCAGGAGCAGGGCGAGCATCACGGCGAAGCGGCTCGTCGGCGCGAACGAGCTGGCGGAGAACGTGAGGATGCCCAGGCCGCAGACGACGGTGCTCTGCGTCATGGCCGCGGCGCAGTGGTCGAACGCCGCCTGCACCGCCGCGGTCGGCTCCCGGCCGGCGTCGATGGCGCGACGATAGAAGGTGAGGAAGTGGAGCGTGCCGTCGATCGCCATGCCCAGCTCGATCGACGCCGTCATCACGCTGCCCACGTCGAGCGGCGTCCGCGACCAGCCGAGCAGTCCGAACATGAGGATCATCGGAAAGACGTTGCTCACCATGGAGACGAGCCCCGCGGCCGCTCCCCGCTCCACGAGCATCATGACGACGGTGATCAGGCCGCACGCCGACAGGAAGCTCGTGAACAGGTCGGAGAGGAGCGTGTTCTGGATGGCGTGCACCAGCGGCATGACGCCGGTGCAGGCGGCGGCGATCCCCCGCGACTCGCCCCCGGCCGCGGCCACGATCGGTCCGATGTCCTCCCGCACGAGCCCGAGCAGCTGGCCGTAGTCGACGTCGCGGAGCGCCGAGATGCGGGCCGTGGCCCGCCACAGCTGCGCCCCGTCCTGCGTCCGGATGTACTTCATGTCGTCGATGGCGGTGAGGCTGCGTTCCAGGCGGCGGGCCGCGATCCGCCGCCGCGCTGCGGCCAGCGGCCCCGTGCCCCGCGGCGCGTCGGGCAGGAAGAGGGCGGCCGACATGACGGTGTCGGCGTCGGCCGTCGCCGCGAGCCGCTCGCCCACCTGCTCGAGCAGATCGAAACGCTCGGCGGACTGGGCCGGCGAGTCGGCGGCGAAGTGGAGCACGACCTCGATCGGCACCAGCGGGCCGATGTGCTCCTCGATCCAGGCATAGTCGCGGATCACGCGGCTGTCGGCGCCGAAGAGCGTGTCGATCCGCACCGAGGTGCGGATCCTGGGCACGCCGGTGCCGGCGGCCGCCATCGCGGCGAAGAAGAGCAGGACGACCGCCGGCGCGTGCCGGATGACGGCGGCCGAGAACGGCCGGGCGAGCCCCGGGCCGGCGGCGGCCGCCGACCGTCGCGGCGGAATCGGCCAGCGTTCGAAGATGCCCGGGATCACGAGGAACATGCACGCCAGGGTCGCCATCACCGCGATCGAGCCGTGGAAGCCGAACGTGCGGATCGGTTCGAGCTCGCTGATCACCAGCGAGAAGAGCCCGATCGCGGTCGTGCCCGCCGAGAGCAGGCATGGCAGCCAGCCCAGCCGCACCGCCCGCGTGGCCACGCCCGGTCCGCCCCCCTCGGCGAGCGCCTCGACGAGGTAGTTGATCAGGTGGATGCCGGCCGACACACCCAGCACGAGCACGAGCACCGGCATCACGATCAGGACGGGGTTCATCCGGTCGCCGCAGGCGTGCATCGTCGTGAACGACAGGCCGACGCACCACAGCGAGACGACGAACACGAGGCAGGCGTAGCCGAGCGACCGCAGCGACCACCACGTGAGCAGCAGCACGACGAGCCCGGCCGGCGCGGCGAACGAATCGAACGAGCCGTTGCTGGCGGCGTCGACGGCCACGTTGTCGACGACCGGTCCCGCCATGTGCACCGCCGCATCGTCGGCGATCGCGGTGCGGCGGACGACGTCGGTGATCCACTGCAGCGCCGGACGCCGGTCGGCCAGCCCCGCGCGGGTGAAGCCGATCACGGCGCAGGTGGTCCGGCCGTCGGGCCCCACGAGCACGCCCCGCAGCCGCTCGACGGCCTCGTCGCGGTCGAGCGCGAGCGGCGGAGACACGAGCTTGTCGAGCACCGTCGACCCCGTGGCCACGGCGTCGAACCAGGGACGGCCGGCGGCATCACGGGGGCCGCCGTCCGCCGTGACCGCCGCGACGAGCCGCTCCAGCGCCGGCGATCCGAGCTCGCAGCCCGGCCACGAGAGCACCACCACGTCGCCGCTCTCGAATTCCCGGACGAATTCCTCGTACGCCCGCCGCGGCTCGAAATCTCGCGGCACCCACTCCAGTGCGGTCGTCGACTCGACACGCAGCACGGCGAACGCCGATCTGGCGATCAGCGGCACGGCGGCCGCCATGACAGCGAGCGTCACCGCGCTCACGAGCAGCCAGCCGCTGGCGGCAGGCGGCCGCTGCGCCGCGGTCGTGCCGTCCTGCCGCCGATCGGTGCCGTCGAAGATGTGCATGCGGTCGGCGCGGAATCGGGGATCGGCCGGAGCGGTGGGCGACGGCAGCGGGAGGTGAACCCTGGCAGGGCCGGCGCCCTCGTGAGGCCGGGTGGCCACGCTGCCGGCCCCTTCTCCACGATACCCAATCTTCCACCCAGACCACCGTGACCACGCGCCGCGGATCGCCCTCCGGGAAGGGGGCGAGAACGCGCGAGAACGGGCTGGCTGCGCAACGACCGGCGAGCGACCGCCGCCCTTCCGGACCGCTGAAAACGTGGATTGAGCCCTCCTTTTCGCCCGATCATTCCGCGGATGGATGGCGGCGGCGCGGGACCGCACCGCCGGACGGTCCCCCGCGTCGAATCGAGCCGGAGGCTGCGAACGTGACCGCGGCGATGCGCCCACTCCGCAGGGTGCCGGCACGTCCTGGAAGCATGCCCGGGCGGGGGCGGCCTCTCTGCACGGAGCCGGCCGCCGGGCCTGGCGCCGTCCGCCCGGTTCTGTTCGTCTTCCTCGTCGTGGGCGTGCTGGCAACGCTCGCTCCGGCGCCCGCAGCTCGCGGGCAGCAGTCCGACGGCTCGGCGCGAAGCAGCCCGATCATCGAGTTTCCGAACCTCGGACCGGTTCCCGGAGGCACCGAGTCCGCGCTCGGCACCGGCCCGGGCGAACTGCAGGCCGGCATGGAACCGCCCAACGTCGGCATCCTCGGCGGCAGGCGGCGGAACGCCCGCACGCCGCGGCAGGGCAAGACCGGCCGCAGCGGGCTGACGGCAGCGGCCGGCCGCGCGACCGGGATGACGCTGCCCGAGCCGCTCCCGCAGCCGGTGACCCCGCCGTCGACAGGGGCTCGCGGCACGGCTCCGGTCGGCCCGCTCGACCTGTCGCTGGCCGACGAAGAGGGACCGGCGGACGGCCTCACGCTCGACGCCGCGATCGAACGGATGATGGCGGCCAACCTCGACATCCAGGCCTTGCGTCACGAACTGCCGCAGGCCGATGCCGACATCGTCACGGCCGGGCTGCGGACCAATCCGCTCATCTACCTGGACGGCCAGTTCATCCCCTACGGCTCCTTCACCGACGCCACGCCGGGAGGGCCGACCCAGTACGACGTGAACATCACCTATCCCGTCGACGTGTCGCACAAGCGGCAGTCCCGCACCGTCGTGGCCCGCATGGCGCGGACGGCGCTGGAGGCGCAGTTCCAGGATGTGGTGCGCCGCCAGATCGGCAACGTCGGCAACGCGTTCATCACCCTGCAGGGAGCGCGGCTGGCCATGCTCTCCGCGGAGGCCGCCGTGAAGCGGCATCGAGCCCAGCTGGCGGAGGCCCGCCGGACGGGGCGGCCCGACGCGCCGCAGACCGCCGATCTCGTGGAGCACGAGGCGTTTCTCGTCGAGCAGGCCACCCTGGCGCTCATCGACACCACGGAGGCCTTCGAGGACGCGCAGGAATCGCTGGCCGTGCTTCTCAACGAGCCCCCCGAGACCACCGGCCTGCTGCAGCCGCGGGGAAGTCTCCGTCACGACATCAGGCCGCCGTCGGTCGAGGAGCTCACGAGCGTCGCCCTCAAGTGCCGGCCCGACATCCGCTCGATGCGGGCGGGTGTGAGCCGTGCGAACGCCGAGGTGGCGTTGCAGCGGGCCAACCGGTTCGACGACATCTATCTCTTCTACGACCCGATCACGATCCAGGACAACCGCCCGATCCACGCCCCGAACTCGAGATCGTGGGCCGTCGGCGTCACCTTCGCCCTGCCGATCTACAACCGCAACCAGGGCAACATCGCCCGTGCGATCAGCAACGTGCAGCAGACCCGCCAGGAACTGTCGAGCATGGAGCGCCGGGTCACGTCCGAGGTGCGGCTGGCCGAGCGAGAATACCAGACCTCGAAGCGGGCGCTCGAGCAGATCGAGAAGACGATGCTGCCGCAGCTGCAGTCCTCGCTCCGCCGCCGCGCCGAGCAGTTCGCCAAGGGCGACATCAGCCTGGAGGACTATCAGAGCCACGTGGAGGAGTCGACGGAGGTGGCTCAGAGCCACCGCGACGCCCTCATCCGCCATCGCCGCAGCATGGTCGACCTCAACACGGCCGTGGGGCTCCGCGTGCTGCCGTGAGTCGCCGGCCCGCTGCCGATGGTGCGTGCCACCGCCTCCCCGGCCGCTGCCGCCGCGCTATGATGTCACTGCGTGGTCCCGGCCGGACAGCCACGTCGCGTTCCCAAGGGGGACAGCCCATGCCCGTCTTCGACTACTCATTCACCGTGAACGCGCCGCTCGCGGAGGTCCGCGACTTCCATCGCGACACCAGCGCGCTGAAGCGGCTCACGCCCCCCCCCACGCTCGTTCAGCTCCACGCGATCGAGCCGCTGGCCGAGGGATCGGTGTCGACGTTCACTCTCTGGGTGGGCCCCCTGCCGCTCCGCTGGCGGGCGGTGCACCGCGGCGTCACCGACCGCGGCTTCACGGACGTCCAGGAGTCGGGGCCGGCGGCGAAATGGGAACACACGCATTCGTTCGTCCCCCTCTCCGCGGACGTCACGGAGATCCGCGAGCACATCGAGTTCGAACACAAGCGGGGCCTCTGGGGCCTCGTGACGCGGGCCCTCTTCTCCCGGCCGAACCTGCTGCTCATGTTCGCCTACAGGAAGTTCGTGACCCGCCGGCACCTGCGGAATTCCGCGTCGCAGCGACATGCGGCCCGATCGGCGGCCGACTCCACGGCAGCATCGGGCACGACGCGGCCGCCGGCAGCCTGAACCGTCGCTGCCGCTCGCCGGTGCCCCGGTGCCGCCGCGGAATCGCGGCACCAGCCTCGACCGCCGGCTGCCGCGGGCGTCGCCGCCCAATCTTTGAACGCCGCGGCGCCCGGTGGTAGGAATAGCAGTCCGTGGATAAAGGTCTACCGCCGCTGGATGCGGCGGCAGTCGATCCAGGAAACCCTCGGTGTTTCCTGCGGTCGACCTCGTGGAAAAAGGGCATGGATGACCTTTTCCGCAGACAGGATGACTTTTTTCGCAGACAGACAGACAGACAGACAGGCAGACAGATAGACGGTCAGATTCAGGCGGCGGGCGTGCCGGCGCCGGTCACCGGTCCTCGTCGAGGGAGCCCTGCAATGCGTCGCCTGCGAACCGTGACCCGCTCCGTGGTCGATCGTGCCCGGCACAACGCGGCGGTCCGCCGCAGGCCCCGCCCGGCCGCACCCGGCATTCCGGGAGGGACGTTCGAGCGGCTCGAGTCGCGTGCGCTGCTCGCCACGTTCTCCGTCACGAACCTCGCCAACACCGGTGCTGGATCGCTGCGGGCGGCGATCCAGGCCGCCAACGACTCGCCGGGCCCCGACGCGATCGCGTTCGACCTCGCCGGCACCATCGCACTGCGGTCGCCGCTGCCCGCCGTCACCGGCCCGGTGACGATCGACGGCAGCACGGCGCCGGGCTTCGTGACGGCGCCGGTCGTGACCGTGAACTTCGCCGGCCGCGCGGGCCTGCGGTTCGCGGCGGGGAGCGAGGGCTCCACGCTCTCCGCGCTGGCGCTGGTGCGGGCCTCGGGCGCGGGCGTGACGCTCGATGCGTCGAACATCACGATCGTGGGCAGCTACCTCGGCGTGCAGGCCGACGGCGGCACCGCGGCCGGCAACCGCGGCAACGGCATCCAGGTGAACGCGGGTTCGAGCGGGAACAAGATCGGCGGAGACACCGGCCTCGCCTACACGGTGACGTCGACCGTCGGCACCGACGCTCTCCCGGTGGAGGGCTGGCAGGGACTCACGGCGGGCGACGCCCCGGGCCAGTACATCTTCACCGGTTCGACCGTGTACCCGGCCGGCTCGGGGCAGGTGGCCGGCCTGCTCTACGTGGGGCCGATCACCGCGGAGGGCGGCGACGCCTACGCGATGGTGATGCCCGACCAGCCCGGCCAGACGACCGCCAGCACGACCAGCTATTCCGCCGACAACCTCGCCGGCGCCGCGCTGCGGATCGTCGGCACCTACACGAACGACGGCGCACCGAACGAGGCGGGCTTCATCTTCACCGGCACGGTCGACGACGTGGCCGATCCGACCGCGTATCACCCGATGCCGTTTCCGGCGGGGGCCACCTGGAACATTCCCCACAGCACCGACGGCGGCCTGGTCGTGGGCAATTACGACAGTTCGACCGTGGGCGGCCTGCCCGCCGGCGGCGGCCTCGCGTACGTGTACAACGCCCTGACGGGCCAGTACATCGTCCCGAAGATCACGTTCCCCGGCTCGCTCGCCAACACCGCCTACGGCATCTGGTGGAACGGCGGCACCCGCTACACGATCTGCGGCGGCTACTCCGAGAGGCCGGAGAACAACCTGCTCGACCAGCGGGTCCCGCTGTCGAAGGCGTTCCTCGTCGACTTCGACTCCTCCACGAACAGCTTCACCCACTGGAAGTCCTTCGTTTACCGCACTCCGGCCGGCGACGTCACCGGCATCACGCACTTCGAGGGGATCAGCGGCGTCGAACAGGGCAAGTACACGCTCGCCGCCACGTCCTTCGTCGGTGGCGTTGAAAGCGGCGACGCCGTCGCCGGGTTCGTGACGGTCTACCGCAACGCCGACGGCTCCTTCGGCGACATGCAGTGGACGGAGCTCGCGCCGCCGTCCGTGGTCGGCGGGTCGGGCGGCGTGTTCGCCGACTCGGTCTACGGCAACCAGGTGGTGGGCATCGATCCGACCGGCGGTGGCTCCAACGCCTACCAGGCCACGATCACCCCGCGGGGCAACCTGATCTCGGGCAACGGCGGCAGCGGCGTGTCGCTCGCCGGCTCCGGCAACGTCGTCTCGATGAACACGATCGGCCTCGACGTGACGGGCACCGTGCCGCTCGCCAACGGCGGCGACGGCGTGCGGATCCTCGCCGGCTCCACCGGCAACCTCGTCGGCCGTTCCGACCCGGTGAGCGGCATCGCCTACTTCGGCGCCGGCGGCGTGACGACGCCCGTGACGGCCTGGCAGGGGCTGCGGGGGGTGAGCGGCACGGACGATTACCTCATGGCGGGCGCCGCCGGAGACGAGGGCGTGCTCTACGTGGGCCCGATCGACGCCAGCGGCGGCGAAAGCTACACCGTCGCCTACCCCGACGCGACGCAGACGAGCGGCTCCGGCCCGGATCAACTGCCCAACGACCGCGTGCGTGTCGTCGGCTCCTACGTCGCCGCGGATGGCCCCACCCGGTACGGCTTTCTCTTCGAGGGCACGACCGACGACCTCGCGAAGCCGAACCACTACTCGACCATCCGCCCCGCGACCAAACCGGCATTCACCTACGCCCGCAGCACGATGGGCGGCCTCGTCGTGGGCAACTACGACAGCCGCACCGCCGATGGCGTGCCGGTCGGTGCGGGGAAGGCCTTCCTCTACGACGTCGCCACGAGCACGTTCCTCGACGACATCGTGTTTCCCGGCGCCTCGAGCAGCACGGCGAACGGAATCTGGTTCAACGGCGGCACGAGCTACACGATCTGCGGCGGCTACAGCCTGTCGGCGGTGAACAACCTGGCGAGCGATGCCGACCAGAACGCGCCGATCGGCCAGGCGTTCCTGGTGGACTACGATGCCAAGACCGGCGTCTACGGAAACTGGAAGTCGTTCTCGTATCCTCTCGGCTCGGCGGACGCGTCGTTCTTCACCCACTTCCAGGGTGTCAGCAGCGTGGAGAAGGGCGTCTACACGATCGCCGCCACCTCGAACCGGGTGGGCGGGGCCGCGACGCCCATCGGATCGTTCGTCACCGTCCGTCGCCAGACGGACGGCGGCTTCGGCGACGCCGTCTGGAAGGATCTCTCCTTCCCCGCATCGACCGGGGCGGTCGCCACGTCGGTGTCGGGCAACGCGCTCACCGGCGTAGCCCGGGTCGAGGGCGACGCCACCCCCTTCCAGTCCACGGTGGCCACGGCATTCCAGCTCTCGAACGTGATCGGCGGCAACCGCGGCAACGGCGTCGGCATCTACGGGGCCAGCGGCAACCAGGTGGCGATGAACTTCATCGGCGCGGCGGCTTCCGGCGCCGCCGCGGCCGCCAACCGCGGCAGCGGCATCCTGATCACGAACGGGGCCCAGGCGAATCTCATCGGCGGCCAGGCGACGGGCGGCAACACCCCCGTCTCGGACAACGAGAACGTCACCCCGGTGTTCGTGCGGCCTCCCCAGGGCAACCTGGTCTCAGGCAACGGGGGCAACGGCATCCTCATCACGAACCGGGCCACCGCCAACACGCTCAGCGGCAACTACGTCGGCACGACCGCCTCCGGCAACGAGGCCCTCGGCAACACGCTCGACGGCGTCGCGATCGTGGGCGCCAGCGGCAACAGCCTGCTGGGCACGACGTTCAGCCAGAACCCCTTCGTGTTCTACAACGTGCTGTCGGGCAACAAGGGCAACGGCCTGCGGATCACCAATTCCAACGACACGACGGTCCAGGCCAACTTCATGGGGACCGGCGCCAGCAACGGGGTCGTCGTGGCCAACGAGGGCGACGGCCTGCTCGTCTCCGGCTCGTCGCAACGAACGCTCGTCGGAGGCCCGATAACGCTGGGCAACGTCACCTCGGGCAACGGCCGGCACGGCATCGAGCTGCGCGACGGGGTCGGCAGCTTCACGTCCTTCAACACGTTCGCCGGCCTCTACGCCTTCGGGGTCGCGGCGCCGAACCAGCTCAACGGGATCGAGATCACCGCCGCCGGCGGCAACAACCTCGTGCGCACCTGCCTCGTCGGCGGCAACGTCGGCAACGGCATCCACCTCGGGGGCCGGGCCACGGGCGTGCAGATCGAGGAGACGTCCGTAGGCACAAACAGCGACAGCTCGTCGGCACTCCCCAACGGAGCCAGCGGCATCCTGATCGACGGTCGTGCCAGCGGCAACGCGATCGGCGGATTCCAGCCCTCGATCCAGGCCCGCGTGCACGTGTCGGGCAACAAGCGGTACGGCATCGAGGTCACCGGCCGGGCGACCAACAACCGCATCTTCAACACGACCGTCGGCGCGGGATTCGTGCCCGGACAGGCGATCCCCAACGAGCTCGGGGGCATCGTCGTCGCCGCCGGCACCTCGGGCACGCAGATCGGCGGCACGCAGCCCTTCATGGGCAATGCCGTGCTCTCCAACACCGGCATCGGCATAAGCATCACGTCGTCGAGCGGCAACGTCGTGTTGGCCAACCGCGTCGAGGGCAACACCGACGGCGGCATCGTGCTCAACGGCGTGCGGAACACCCGCGTCGGCTCGCTCGGCGGAGGCGGCAACACGGTCCTCGAAAATGCCGTGAACGGCATCTACGTCGGCGGCAATTCCGCCGGCACCTCGGTCGTGGCCAACAGCGTGACGGGCAGCGGCTCCAACGGCCTGCTGATCAACGCGGCGACGAACCTCGTGGTGGGCGGGACGATCAGCGGTGAGGGCAACACGATCGTGATGAGCACCGGGTACGGCATCTACGCGCTGGGCACCTGCTCGAAGACGAAGGTCGTCCGCAACACGCTGCGGGAAAACGCCGCCGGCGCGGTGAACCTGTCGCTCTCGACCGGCATCACGTACGTCCCGTGACATCGCCGAATGTCCGCGGCGAATCCCCTCCCGGCGCTGCCCCCGACGACGCCCATTCGCGATCGCTCGAAGCGACGCAGGACTACAGCCCTTTCACGCGGTCCTTCAGTTCCTGCTGCTTGCCATCACGCCGCTTTTGGGTGTCCTCTTTTCCCCAAATCCACAGACCGTCGCCATGATTTTTTGCCGTCGCGCCGTCTTCCCGCTGCCAGTCGTAATTGGTGATCCCCAGGGATACGTTCGGCGTTCTCTTCGGCTGCAGCCAGGTCGATCCTTCCGAGTTCAGCTGCAGGATGCTCTCCATCACCTCCAGCTCTTGCCCAAAATTGTTGTACACAATCGACTTGCACACCGCGGTCGGCTCAGCCGCGTCGAAAAAGCACCTCACCCTTTTATTGGAAAACTGTGGGCCGGGTATGAGAAAGACCATGCTGCATGGAATGCCAGGCACGTCGCGGACGACCTCGATGGGTTGTCCGTATCTGTCAACGCATGCCTGCGCCGTTTCACCAAGCCTCGCCTGAGACGCAGATGACAACGCGGCGACACACACGAGCGATGCCGCGCAACGTAGGAAATCACGTCGCAGGCGGTGACACTGCAGGCGATCCATTGCAAAACCTCCCGACGATTCTCGGATTGCGATCACGGTGACGTATGTGCCCGACGCCCCACCGCTCGAAAGAGGGATAGAAAAGGATAGATCGGCCTTGGCACCTCCGCCAAGGCGTACCGGTTGCATGCCCCATCGCGACAAGCCCGCGAGCCTGCATCAGCCGGCGTTCTCCACCGTCGCGTCCGAGCGAGCGGGTCGGCCAGGCCGGTCCCTACCCTGCCTTCGCGGCATTATCGGCCGCCGAGCGCCCTTCCAGGCCCGCAGTTCTTCGACGGGCCACTGGACGGTGCTTTCCGTGCCTCCCAGGATCTGACGCAGTTTGTGACGCATGGGCCGGCGGCCGCGCTTCGGCCGATGCTCACACAACTGCTCTCCGACGGCGCGATACGGCAGACGATCGAGGCCTCGTACCAGATGTTGGCAAGAACCGCGGTCCCGCTCGGCGTGGCCTACCACCGAGAGATCGACGACCCACATCCCGCGGGAAAGACGACGATCCGCGTCAAGGTGACCCCGACCAAGCCGGGCGGCGGAAGGGCGGTTGATCTCACATACACCGGGACACTCGACGTTGTGATCGACAATTCTCGCCAGAATCTCGACCTCATCGACATGAAGTGTGTCGGCGGCACGATGAGCGGCCGCAACGTGTTCGATCTCGTGCGCGGCCAGATGCAACAGGGCATGAGCACCAGCACCATCCACCTGAAGATCCGCCAAAAGGCCGCCAACCCGATGTCCGAACCGATGATCCGTTCGACCGTGAAAACGAAAGTCACGATGGAGACGCTCTCGGCCGGAAGCGAATAGCGATCAGACCGCCGCAGATCGCTCCAACGGCAGTGCCAGGAGTGCCATTCGGGCAGCAGCGTGTGTGCCCCAGAGATGTCTCGCACCGTCGTCGCCGGACGGGGTGCTGACGGCCACGCGACGCCAGTCCTCGCGGCAACGTGGCGACGTTCGTGCCGAAAACCGGCGTGACCGCGGGTTTTCAGGGCATCGCGCGACCACACGTCATGAAAAAAGCCCCGTTCCGGGGCTCGTTTCATCGGCATTCGCTCGGAAACCCTGAGTGCCTCGTCTTGGACTCGAACCAAGAACCCTCTGATTAAGAGTCAGATGCTCTGACCAATTGAGCTAACGAGGCCGCATATCCGGTTTTACCCGTCGGAACCGACCTCGGCAAGGGTCCGCCCCGCGGCCGCGTTGAGCGTTTTTCGCGAAGCGGATACATTCCGCCTCCACGACGACCGCATACCACGCGAGGAACACGGCAGATGGGCAGATTCGACGGGATGAAGGGTCTGGTACTCGGCGTCGCGAACGACCACTCGCTGGCCTGGGCGATCGCCAAGGAGATTCTCGCCGGCGGCGGCCAGGTCGGCTTTTCCCACCTTCCCGACCGTCCCGACGATGAACGGCAGCGAAACCGGCGCCGCGTCGCCCAACTCACCGATCCCGAACCCAACGCCAGGTTTCTCGTCCCCATGGACGTGTCCAGCGACGAGCAGATCGCCGCCGTGATGGACCGAGCGAAGCAGGAGTTCGGCACGCTCGACTTCGTGGTGCACTCGATCGCCTACGCCCCGCTGGAGGACCTCAAGGGGGAGACCACCGACTGCAGCCGTGAGGGCTTTCGGATCGCGATGGAGACGAGCGCCTACAGCCTCCTCGCCGTCGGTCGGCTCTGTCGGAAGATGCTCTCCAAGGACTCCTCCATCCTCACGCTCACCTACTTCGGCGGCGAGAAGGTCGTGCCCGGCTACAACATCATGGGCGTCTGCAAGGCCACGCTCGACGCCTGCGTGAAATACATGGCCTACGACCTCGGTCCCGCCGGCGTGCGGGTCAACGCCGTGAGCGCAGGCCCCGTGCGCACGCTCGCCGGCCGTGGCGCCGGTGTCGACGAGATGCTCGGGCTCTACGAGCGGATGGCGCCCATGGGCCGCAACATCTCGCAGGAGGAGGTGGGCAGGGCCGGAGCCTGGCTGCTCTCCCGCGACTCCTTCGGCATCACCGGTGAGATCCTGCACGTCGATGCCGGCTACAACATCATGGGCTCCCCGGGTCGGCTCCTGGAGCTCGTCCAGAAGCCGGCCTGACCTCGCCGGCGGGAGCGGGCTGACAGGCACGGCAGCCGTCGCCGTGTGGCCGACGCTTCGGGCCGGGGACCCCCGCCCGGCAGGTCACGGCGGATCGTAACCGCCGGGATGCCAGGGATGACACCGGCAGATGCGGGCCAGGCCCCGCAGGCTGCCCCGGACCGCGCCGTGCCTCTCGACCGCCAGCAGAAAGTAGCTGCTGCACGTGGGCTCGAACCGGCAGTGCCGCCCCAGGAGCGGGCTGACGAACCGCTTGTAGGCCCGCACCATCCGGACGATCGCCCACGACGCCGCTCGGTCGCACGCGACGCATGCGGCACGCCAGGCGGCCTGCACGGAGTCCATGGCTCACCTCCGCCGTCGGACCGCCGGCCCGGGGGTCGCGGCGGGGGCGGCGTAGCCCGGCCGGCGCACGATCCGGTGGGCGAGTTCCAAGATCGTGTCCTCCACCTGGCGGGCACCCGCCGCGCCGGCGGGCACCGGCCCCGGCCGCACCACGACCACGAAGTCGTTGCCGGCGGGCAGCCGCGTCTTCACGCCGCGAAACGCCTCGCGCAGCCGCCGCTTCCAGCGGTTGCGGACGACCGCGTTGCCGACCCTCCGCGACACCGACAACCCCAGCCTCACGGCCGTCGCGCCGTCCGCCGCCGGGCAGGCATGGAGCACGATGGAGCCGGCGGCGGCGGTGCGGCGGGCGGCGAAGACGCGGGCGAAGTCGCCCGCGGCGAGAATCCGCACGCTGCGTGGGAAGCCGGCGTCCACAACAGTCACCAGCGGAGCTGCGCCCGCACCGACGGCGTGGCGGCGGCATCGACCGCCCTGGCCGCCTCGAGCAGCCGCTCCATGGCCGCGGGGTCGGCAGCCTCGGGCAGGACGATCTGCACTTCCGCGATCAGGTCGCCCTTCTCGCCATTGGCGTGCCGCACCCCCATGCCCGCGGCGCGGAGCTTGCGGCCGCCGGATGTTCGCGGCGGAATCCGCAGCGCGATCGTGCCCCAGGGGGTGGGCACGTCGACCTTGGCCCCCTCGATCGCCTCCGCGAGCGTGACCGGAAGGGTCACTGCGAGCGTGTCGCCATTCCTGCTGAAAGCCGGATGCGAAGCCACGCCCACCTCGAGCAGCAGGTCGCCCGCCGGACCGCCGCCCGATCCGGGCATGCCCTGGCCGCGCAACCGCATCCGGGCGCCGTCCGGGAGCCCCTGCGGGATCGTGACGCTGATCGTCTCCGACTTCCCGTCACGGTCGAGGTGCACGTCGGTCTTGCCGCCGGAGATCGCGAGCGCGAACGGGATCTCGATCCGGGCGGTGACGTCGGCGCCGGCCGCTTGGGCGGCCCGTTTGCGTCCCCGCGGCGTCCTGCCGCCTGGGGCCTGGGCGCCGCGGAACATGTCGGCGAAGCCACCGCCGCCGAACAGGCTTTCGAGGTCGATGTCGCCGCCGCCGCCGCCGAATCCACCACCGGGAAACGGCCCCCGGCCGCCGGGCGACCAGCCGCCGCCCGGGCCGCCGGCACCCACGCCCTCGAACGAGCTCCCGTAGCGGTCGTACATCTCCCGCTTGCTCGGATCGTTGAGCACGTCGAAGGCCGTCTGCACCTTCTTGAACTTCTCCTGCGCGGCGGCGTCGTCCGGATGCAGGTCGGGGTGGTACTTCCGCGCGAGTTCGCGGTAGGCCTTGCGGATGTCCTCCGCCGATGCGGTCCGCGACACGCCGAGGGTCTGGTAGTGGTCTTCCGCCATCGACATGACTCTGTGAACGACGTCCCGACGGCTCGCGCCGCCGTCGACGCCTTTATGCTCAGCCTATCCGCGGCCCGCTAGCCCCGCGACTTTCGCGGCCTCGGGGGCGTGCCCCGGGCCCGCCGACCGGCGACCGAGCCACCGGCCGCCGCGATCGCCGCATCGGGCTGCCCGTCGCCGCCGACGACACCCGAGAGCCCACCGCCGAACGCCTCGGCCTCGCGGGCGGCCTGCTCGAGCATCTGGATCTGGCAGCGGGCCGCTGGCTCACCCGGGCCCGGCCGCAGCAGCCGGAACGTGCCGTCGGCTTCGAGCTGGCGGGCCCTCGTATTGTCCGCGAGATAGAGCGGCACGATCTCCCGGAGGATGCGGCCCGCCAGGTCGGGGGACTGCACCGGAAACATCAGCTCCACCCTGCGGAAGAAGTTGCGGGGCATCCAGTCGGCGCTGGCGAGGAACACCCGGGCATCCTCGTCCGGACCGAAGATGTAGATGCGGCTGTGCTCGAGGAACCTGTCGACGATGCTGCGCACGCGGATCGTCTCACTCAGCCCGGGCACCCCGGGCCGGAGCGAGCAGATGCCGCGGGCGACGATGTCGATCGGCACGCCTGCCTGGCTGGCTCGGTAGAGCGCCTCGATGACCGTGTGGTCGACGAGCGCGTTGAGCTTGGCGAAAATCCGCGCCGGGCGGCCGTCCCGCGCCCGCTGCGTCTGCTCCTCGATCAGTTCCAGCGTCCGCCGCTGCAGGTCGTTGGGCGCGACGACCAGCTTCCGCCAGGCGTGCCCCTGGGCGTAGCCCGTCAGCAGGTTGAACAGCGCCGAGGCATCCTCCGCGATCGCCTCGTCGGCCGTGAACAGCCCCACGTCGGTGTAGATGGTCGCCGTCGTCGGGTTGTAGTTGCCGGTGCCCAGGTGCACGTACCGACGCAGCCGCTGCCCCTCGTTGCGCACGACCAACGACACCTTGCAGTGCGTCTTGAGATCGAGGAAGCCGAACACGACGTGCACCCCCGCCCGTTCCATCTGCCGCGCCCAACTCACGTTGTTGGCCTCGTCGAACCGGGCCTTCAACTCGACGAGCGCGGTCACCTGCTTGCCCGACTCGGCGGCGGCGATCAGGGCCCGGGAGATCGGCGAGTCGCCGCTGGTGCGGTAGAGCGTCTGCTTGATCGCGAGCACGCGGGGATCGCTGGCGGCGCTGGTGACGAAATCGACGACCGGATCGAACGAGTCGTAGGGATGGTGGAGCAGGATGTCGTGGGCGGCGATCGCCGCGAAGATGTCGCCCCCGCGCCGCGCGAGGCCACGGGGCAGCCGCGGCGTGAACGGCTTGTCGTGCAGCCGCTCGTACCCCGGCAGCCGGTAGAGTTCCCACAGCGCGGTCAGGTCGAGCGGCCCGTCGATCCGGTAGACCTCGCTGTACCCGTCGTCGGCGCCGTCGTGCAGGTCCTCGGCGGCGATGATCGCATGGGCCAGCATCTCGTCGGCCTTCGAGGCGATCTCGATCCGCACCGCCTGGCCTCGCTGCCGCGCCTTGAGTCGGTCCTCGATCAGCCGGAGCATGTCGTCCGACTCCTGCTCGAGGAGTTCGAGGTCGCTGTCGCGCGTGATGCGGAAGGACGTCCAGGACTGCACGCGGAACCCGCCGAAGAGCTCCGGCAGCCGGGCGGCCACCACGTCCTCGAGCAGCACGAACGCCGCGGTGCCGGGGGTCGACGACGGCACGGCGATGATCCGCGGCAGCACCTGCGGCACCTGCACCACGGCGAACAGCCGCTTCGGCCCGAGCCCCTCGCTGTGCTCGAGCATCACGCCGAGGTAGAGGCCGCGGTTGTGGTACCGGGGCGATGGATGGGCCGGATCGACCGCCATCGGCGTGAGGATCGGCAGGACGCGGTCGCGGAAGAACTGATCGACGTGCTCCCGCTGGGGGCCGTCGAGCACGTCGTGCCGCAGCGGCCGGAATCCCTCGGCCACCATGGCCGGGCCGATGCTCTCCCGCAGGCAGCGGTACTGCCGCGCCACGAGGTCCTGGGTCCGCTTGGCGACCGCCTTGAGCTGCTCGATCGCGCTCATGCCGTCGGCCGAGTAATCCTGCGGGGCGCTCTCGCCGAAGGCCTGCTCGCGGAGCCCCGCCACCCGGACCATGAAGAACTCGTCGAGGTTCGAGCTGAAGATCGCCAGGAACTTCAGCCGCTCCATCAGCGGGTTCTCGGCGTTTTCGGCCTCTTCGAGCACGCGGAGGTTGAATTCGAGCCAGCTCAACTCCCGGTTGATGAAGCCTTCCGGACCGATCCTGGCGTCGCCCGTGCTGTCCCGTGTACCCTTGTCGTCGCGCATGCCGGCTGGCCTCCAGTGGGTCGTGTCGCCGCATCGTTGACGGCGGCGGCGACGCCGGACCACAGTGTACCTCCACCGGCCCCGGCACGGGACTCGGCGGGCGGAGCGACACGGGCCGCGCCGACACGCCATCCTCACGATCCACGCACGCCACACGGGTGATGCCCGCAGACCCGTTCGACACGATCGTGCCTCTGCTGCCCGCGTCGTGCCGGGCATGGGGTCGCGGCTGGTGCGCGGCGGCGGCCGGAATGCTCGAGGCGTGGGCCGCCAAGCCGGGCAACGTCCATCCGGCCGCCGCGTTCGCCGACCTCTCGCACGCGGAACTGGTGGCGGCCGCTCTCGCGATCGCGCCGGCGATGGAGCGGGCCGCGGAGGTGCCGCTGGGCCGCACGGTCCTCGCCGCCGTCACGGCGTCGAGGTCCGTCACCCGCTCCAACGCCAACCTCGGCATCGTGCTCGCGATCGCGCCGCTCGCGGCCGTGCCCGACGACCGCTGTGCGTCGCCGCGCGGGCTGGCACCGCGGCCGGCCGACGTGGCGGACGTGCTGGCCCGGCTGACGCCCGCGGATGCCGTCGACGTCTGGCGGGCGATCGGACTGGCGCGACCCGGGGGCATGGGCACGAGCCGGCGGCACGATCTCGCAGGACCGCCGCCGGAAGATCTTCTCGAGGCGATGCGGATCGCGGCGCCCCGCGACGCCATCGCACGGCTCTGGACCACAGGGTACGCCGCGCTCGAGGAGGGACCCGTGCGCGATCTCGACGCCGCGCTCGCCTCCGGCCGACCGCTCGACGAGGCGATCGTGGCTGCGTTCCTGGCACAGCTCTCGCGGCAGCCCGATTCGCTCGTCGCCCGCAGGCACGGTCCAGCCGTCGCGGAGGAGGTGTCGCGGCGGGCCGGGGAGGTGGGGGACGATCCGGGGCGGCTCGTCGCCCTCGACCGCGATCTGCGTGCACGCGGGATCAATCCGGGCACGACCGCCGACCTGATGGCGGCCGCGCTCTATATTCTGGTGGCCGACGGCAGGCTGCGGCCCGCTTCCGGTCGCTGAGCCTCCCGCGGCCGCATCCCGGCCGTGCGTTCCGGCCGTGCATCCCGGCCACGCCGACACCGCCGGGAACCGACACGACGACCACCCTCCCGTGGACCCTCACCGCATGAACGACCGCTACTCCGTCCGCCTCCGCAAGGCCGTCCACGTCTTCTGCGCCGGCCACTTCATCACGCTCGCCGACGACCTGTGCGAGCCGGTGCACGGCCACAACTGGCTGGCCGGCGTCGACGTGGAGGGCCGTGCCGACGCTCACGGCATGGTGGTCGACTTCATCGCGCTGCGTGACGCGCTCTCGGCGATCGTGGCCCGCCTCGACCACCGCATGCTCCTCCCCACCCGCAGCCGGCTGCTGCACGTCTCGACCGCGC
>Ga0214917_10000611_pt1 | contig 46643 bp, 40 predicted proteins | sample LL_1208_BB_MetaG_FD_177983 | JGI IMG/M metagenome (GOLD analysis project Ga0214917, IMG submission 177983) | Freshwater microbial communities from Lake Lanier, Atlanta, Georgia, United States - LL_1208_BB | ecosystem: Environmental > Aquatic > Freshwater > Lake | place: USA: Georgia | collected... | reverse complement strand
GCGTATTAGATAAGCCTCGCCTCGTGATCTGCGTTCCTTCAGGAATTACTGGCGTTGAACAGCGCGCTGTTACCGAAGCTGGTTACGATGCAGGTGCACGTAAGGTTTACATCATCGAAGAGCCTATGGCTGCAGCAATTGGTGCAGGGCTTCCAATCCATGAACCAACTGGAAACATGGTTGTAGATATTGGTGGCGGAACAACTGAGGTTGCTGTTATTTCACTTGGTGGAATCGTGACAGCGCTCTCTATCCGCGTCGGTGGAGATAAGCTCGATCAAGCCATTATTGACTGGACAAAGCGTGAGTATTCACTTCTTCTCGGTGAGCGCACAGCAGAAGAAATCAAGATGGCTATCGGTTCTGCATACGTTCTAGCTGATGAGAAAGATGCGGAAATTCGTGGTCGCGATCTTGCAACTGGACTTCCAAAGACAATTATTGTCACTGCCGCCGAGATCCGTAAGGCGCTCGATGAGCCAGTAAAGGCGATCGTTGCTGCAGTTAAGAACACTCTTGATAAGTGTCCACCAGAGCTTTCTTCAGATTTGATCAACCGCGGAATCGTGCTTACAGGTGGCGGTGCACTACTTAAGGGACTCGACGAGCGTCTTCGTCGTGAAACTGGCATGCCAATTCATGTAGCAGAGCACGCACTAGATGCTGTTGTTGAGGGTTCAGGTAAATGTATTGAAGAGTTCGAGGCACTTGAAAAGGTCTTGATCTCAGAACCACGTCGATAGGCTGCTAGGTCATGGCGCGCGGCGGCGAGAACCGCGGGCGTTTACTGCTCATCATCCTGATTATTACATCGCTATTTTTGATCACTCTTGATCTGCGCGGTGTATCAATCATTGGTGGCATCAAGACAGGAACGCAAAGCGCGCTGAGCCCAGTACAGAGCTTTGGCTCCACTGTGATTTCACCAGTACGCAATTTCTTCTCCGATCTGATTCATCTTGGTCGCACTCGTTCAGAGATACAAGCACTACGCGAGGAAAATGGAAAACTTCTTACTCAAATACGTGAGCGTCGTGGCATTGATGCACAACTTGAACAACTTCAGGGGGCGTTAGATCTGGCTGGTAAGGCAGAATTCAAGGTGGTTAATGCTCGAGTCATTTCACAAGGAGCGACGACTTCATTTACTCAGACAATTACGATTGATGCTGGTTCAGATAATGGAATAAGACCAAATATGACGGTCATTAATTCGTACGGTCTCATTGGAGTCGTAAAGACCGTTTATTCAAGTAGCGCGCTTGTTTCCTTAACATCAGATCCTTCCTTCAGAATAGGTGTTCGCGTAGCAGGAAGTCAGCAGATTGGAATACTTTCAGGACAAGGTTCGCGTAAGGGTGTGATGCAGCTTCTGGATAACCAATCAACAATCAAGGTAGGCGATATTCTCGTTGCGCGCGGAAGTGTAAATAATCGACCATTTGTTCCCGGTGTTCCTGTCGGAGAAGTAACCTCTGTCGATAATGCAGCGGGGGCAGTAACTCAGACAGCTGACGTTCGCTTCTTTGCAAACTTTTCAGCACTTTCTATTGTGAGCGTAGTTCTCAGGGGTCCAGATTCAGATCCTCGCGATGCGTTGATTCCAGCTAAACCTGTGCCAACGCCAATTCCAACAGTCACAGTCTTTGTAACCCCAAGCCAATCACCATCGCCGAATGCATCTGGCTCCAATTAATGTCAACGCGCAAGATTTCTCTTTCAGCACTTCTTTTTTTCAGCGTCTATCTCGCCCAAGAAGCGTTCGTTACTCAACTCCATATCGGTGGAGGTGGCTTCTCACTCTTTCTGATTTTTGCGCTTTTATGGGCAGCTCTCTCAACACCTGACATAGGAGCGCTAACGGGGTTCGTGGCAGGATTTCTTATTGACCTTTCGCAAAGTACAAATGGTGCGGTTGGTCAGTGGACTTTCGTGCTGATTCTTGTGGGTTTTGGTATCTCCTACCTTGGTCTGGGTTATGAAAATGTAAGAATGAATCCCTTCACGATTACATTCTTAGTAACAAGTTCAGTAGTTGTTGCTCGAGTTATCTACCTTTTGCTTTCACTTCTGCTTGGCGAAAAGGTAGGTAGTTTTGCTTCAATTGTTGCTTCGCTCTTTGTTGGTGCGCTCTGGTCGGCTGCAATTGTGCCGATCTTGATGCCATTCGTTGCGCGAGCCTATGATTTCATTGATGATTCAAGGCACCGATTATGAATCTTCGCTCCCGCTTGAGTCTTCTCGTTATCCAGGTATTTATCGTCTCTCTCATGCTTGCCTTGCTGGGCCGCCTTTTCTATCTTCAGGTAGCAGCGGCGCCACGATATAAGGATGCTGCTCTCTCGATTCAAAGCAGAGATGTGGTTACACCTGCTACGCGCGGCTTGATTGTTGATTCCTCTGGGGTTCCTTTGGCGCTCAATAAAGTTGGCGTTGCAATCACTGTTGATAGAACAAAGATTGATAAACAAGATGATAAAGGAGAGGCCGTTCTTAGATCTCTGGCTACGCTGTTAGGACTGAACTATGCAGATGTTTATCAACGCACCAGACTCTGTGGCGAACTTGAAAAAGGTAAGCGAGCGGGATGTTGGACAGGTTCTCGCTTTCAACCGATTCCCATAACGAAGGATGCTGACCCAACTCTTGCACTACAGATAGTTGAACGGTCGGATCGTTTCCCTGGAATCGACGCGCAACCAATAGCAATTCGTTCGTATCCGTCAATTGTTGGTGTCAATGCTGCACATCTTCTCGGCTATATAGGACCACTTACGGACAGTGATTTAGCAGGAGATAACGGTCGCTCATATTTTAGATCTGAGTCAATCGGTAAAGCTGGACTTGAAATTCAATACGATGAATTTTTAAGAGGCACTCCAGGCATCAAGACGGTGATTGTCGATCGTAAGGAAGCTGTTACGAGAACCGGAAAGGTCACAAATCCTGTTGCAGGAAACCATCTCGTCACATCCATTGACGTTCGCCTTCAAGCAGCAAGCGAAAAAGCACTTGCCAATGCTGTTGCAAGATCAAGGGCAAGTGGATATCGCGCAGATGGTGGTGCAGCTGTTGTGTTGGATATCGTCACCGGTCGAGTTCTCGCCCTCGCTTCATATCCGACGTATGATCCGAATGCCTTTGAACGAGGATTAACAGTTAAACAGGCGAGTGATCTTTATTCTGATGCCGCAGGAGTTCCTGCACTTTCACGCGCGCTCCAAGGCTTATTCGCACCCGCATCAACATTTAAATCAGTCTCTGTTGTTGCCGCCGCAAATGCGGGTTATGACCTCAATGCCACCTACGACTGCCCATCTGAGTATCAGGTCGGCACAAGAGCATTTCAGAACTTTGATAGCAAGGCGCTCGGAAGAATCTCACTTAAGAAAGGTATTGCAGTCTCTTGCGACACACTTTGGTACAAGATTGCCTTCGCTGAGTGGCTTAAAGATGGTGGATTAAAGCCAAAAGCAAATCCGAATGATTACTTCTTTAAAGCTGCCGAAGGCTTTCAGGTCGGAAAAAAGACCGGCATTGATCTGCCTTCTGAATCATCAGGTCGACTTGCCAATCGTGAGTGGCGCAATTCCTGGTATCAGCAGAACAAGGATTTCTATTGCAACTATAAAGAGCGTGCTTCTAAGTCTCAACAGACAGCTTTTCTCATTGAACTTGCCCGTGAAAATTGTTTAGATGGTGACAAAATCCGAGCCGGAGATGCCGTTAACTTCTCGATTGGACAAGGCGATACTGTCATCACTCCGCTCAAACTTGCACAGATGTACGCCGCAATCGGTAACGGTGGCACTATCTGGAAACCAACTGTAGGTAAGGCAATCGTCACCACTAATGGAGAAGTCATTCAAACAATGGATCCTGAAAAAGTCGGGAGCATACCTGCAACAAAAGAAACGCTTAATTTTCTGCAATCTGCGTTGCGCGAGGTCGTGGTGGGCGGAACGGGCGCTGGCGCATTTGCCGGATTTCCAATCGCTGTGAGTGGTAAAACTGGAACAGCCCAAGTTTTCGGTAAGAATGCAAATGGCACTCTCAAGAGTGATACATCTTGGTTTGCATCGTATGCTCCGAGCGATAAACCTCGATTTGCTGTCGTAATGATGGTTTCTCAAGGTGGATTCGGTGCGTCTTCATCGGGTGTGGGAGTTCGCCAGATTTATGAAACTCTCTTTGGTGTTAAAGGTTCAAAGGTAGTTCCCGGTGCGGCGATCTATCCTGATGGGAAACCACCGGTGAAGCTACCTAAGATTTCACCAGCGACAAAGGTGAAGGAGACTCCATGAGCATGATTAGCCAACGCCAAGGCTTCCGTCGCCTACGGACCACTCATTCTTTTTGGGGTTTTGATCCAATTCTTACCGTTGCAGTTGGACTTCTGCTCATCCTTGGAACCTTGTTGGTCTACGCAGCGACGCGGGATTGGTATGCCGCTAATGGATTAGATCCACAGTATTACCTCAAACGCCACGTTATTAATATCGTTATTGGAATATTGCTTGCCTGGGGAACGACGGTCATCGACTATCGCATGCTTCGTGCGTATACGCCGATTGTGTGGGGGCTTGGAGTTAGTGGTCTCACCGCTGTGCTTATTCCAGGACTTGGCAGTGAGGTTAATGGTGCACAGGCGTGGATTCCTCTACCAGGCGGATTTCAGATACAACCAGCAGAACTTGCGAAGATTTCAATCATTGTAGGAATGTCGATGCTCTTATCTGAGTATCGTCATGAAAATGATGAACCTACAAATAGAGATGTGATGCAGGCACTTTTGATCGCAGCGATACCAGTCGGTTTGATTTTGTTGCAGCCCGATATGGGTACTGTATTTATTATTAGCATCTCAGTTGTGGCGATGATTGGTGCATCTGGAGCTCCTACCCGTTGGGTCGTCGGACTTCTTCTTGTCGCACTTTTAGGTGGATTTGGTGCAACTAAGCTTGGCGTAATCAATGACTATCAGGTCAAACGCCTTCAATCATTTGTAGATCCGAATGCAGATTCACAAGGGGCGGGATATCAATTAAGACAGGCGCGCATTACCGTGGGATCTGGTGGATTTTTAGGAACAGGATTATTTGATGGTCCGCAAACTAATGGACGGTTTGTTCCAGAGCAGCAGACCGACTTTATCTTCACCGTTGCCGGTGAACAGTTAGGCTTTCTCGGAAGCGGATTTATTTTGCTGCTTTATCTCACGATAATAATGCGAGCATTTTCGATTGCGCGAAGATCTACTGATGCTTTTGGTCGATTGGTCTGCGTAGGAGTTCTCTCATGGTTTGCATTCCAGACCTTTGAAAATATCGGTATGACTTTAGGGTTGATGCCGATGACAGGTGTGCCATTGCCATTCCTTTCCTACGGGGGATCAAGTATGTTCGCCAACCTGATCGGTTTTGGCCTTCTGCAGAATGTTTACGCTCGCCAACGCGGCTGAGCAAGGCTGATTGAGCCTAATTTAGGAATATTGGCCGTTGATCTGCCATAATTGGGCAACAGTTCAGCGCGGCTAGCGATTGAAATCGCGCCAGCGGCGGACTCATTAAATTTAGGAAATTTGAAGTAGGAAGTATGGGTATCGAACCCACAGTGGGATCGGTAGAAGAATTTGCTCAAGGAGACTTGAGCCAGAGCAAGCCAGTACTTAGGTATTGGCGTAGAGGATTTAACAGTGATGGCAATCGAGCCAAAGTCACCGCGCAAGCGTGCGGTTAAAAAAAGCAAGCCAAAAGCAGGAAGCGAAAGCGCTGAAGTTTCAGTAACAGCACCTGCAACCGAAGGTGAAGCAGCTCCAAAAACGCGTAAGCGCGCTGCTGCTATTCCAGTTCCAATTTTCCAAGCAGCTGAAGCAACAGATGCTCCAGCAAAAGCGCCACGTCGAGCAAAAGCTAAAGGCGGCGATGAGAAAGCTGCCACAGAAGATTCCTCACCAGCGGTAGGTACCTCAGGTACATCAGGTACCTCAGGTACCACAGGTGATGAGAGTGATTCAGATCCACGCAATCGCAATCGTCGTCGTCGTCGCGGAGGACGCGGTCGTCGTCGCCCACAATCTGAGGGTGTTGAAGGACAAGATGTAGATTCACAGGACGATGCAGCAGATGGTTCAGAAGAAGGCTCTTCTAGCGAATCTGCAGATGGAACTACTCATCGTCGCCGTCGCCGTCGCCGTGCTGCTGGAGAAGATGTCACTCCGGGAGAGACAATTGATGAAGATGGCGTAGTAACAGTTGTCAAGGTTCGCGAAGTTCGGGAACGTCCAACTCGCGCAGAGCGCGCAGAGCGATCTGAACGCGCAGAGCGCGGTACCCGTAATCGTCGCGAACGTGATCGTTCTCGTGATCGTGACCGCGGTGATTCACGTGGAGATTATCGTGAGCCGTACCGTCGTCGCGGAACAGTCATTACAGATGGTGAATTCTTAGCCCGTCGTGAAAATGTTGATCGCGAAATGGTAGTTCGCCAAATCGGAGATCGCATTCAGATCGGTGTAATCGAAGATAAGGTGATGGTTGAGCATTACGTGAACCGCAATGCCAACGTCTCTTATGTCGGAAACGTCTATCTTGGTCGCGTACAAAACGTTCTTCCTTCCATGGAGGCTGCATTCGTAGATATTGGTAAGGGACGTAACGCAGTTCTCTACGCAGGTGAAGTGAATTGGGATGCAGCAGGAATTTCTGAATCATCACCACGTAAAATTGAAATGGTCTTAAAGACAGGCCAACCAGTACTTGTGCAGGTCACTAAAGATCCAATTGGGCAAAAAGGTGCGCGTCTGACCTCTCAAATTTCACTTCCAGGACGTTACGTTGTCTACGTTCCTGGTGGTGGCATGAGTGGAATCTCTAAGCGCCTTCCAGAATCTGAGCGAACACGTTTGAAGGCGATCCTAAAGAATCTTATTCCTGAAGAAGCTGGCGTCATTGTGCGCACAGCAGCGGAAGGCGTATCTGAAGAAGAGCTCACCAATGATGTCGCACGACTTAAGGCGCAATGGGAAGATATTTACGCCAAGTCGCAGAATCCAAATTTCCACGCACCAGCAGTCTTGCTCTCAGAGCCAGATCTTGCTGTACGTGTTATTCGCGATATCTTCAATGAAGATTTCCGCACGCTAATCATTCAAGGTGAAGAGGCATACACCGAGATTAATGAATATCTCGGCTCTATCGCTCCAGAACTTGTTACCAAAATTGAGCGATATACAGGTACAGGAGATCTCTTCGCAGATTACCGAGTCGAAGAACAGCTTGCGAAGGCATTTGATCGTAAGGTCTATCTTCCTTCAGGTGGTTCGCTGGTTATCGATCGCACAGAAGCGATGATTGTTATTGATGTGAATACCGGTAAATTTATCGGTAAGGGTGGAAACCTCGAAGAGACGGTTACTAAAAATAACCTCGAAGCAGCCGAAGAGATTGCACGCCAACTTCGTCTACGCGACTTAGGTGGAATTATCGTTATCGACTTCATCGATATGGTTCTTGAATCTAACCGTGAAGCAGTATTGCGCCGACTTATTGAATGTCTGGGTCGTGATCGCACCAAGCACCAAGTTGCAGAAGTGACATCACTTGGACTCGTTCAGATGACACGTAAGCGCGTGGGACAAGGTTTGATCGAAGCGTTCTCAACCACATGTGATGCATGTTCTGGCCGCGGAATTCATATCCATATGGATCCAGTAAAGATTAAAGCTCCAACACCTCAGGTCAACTCACAGACAGCACATCATCCAGATGTTGAAGAAGAGTCGGCTACAGAACACGAGTTCCGAGAAGTCCAGAACGATGAGTCCCCAACAGAGAGCGAAAGTGTCGCGGAATCAGCCCCTAAGGGCCGTCGCCGTCGCCGTGCTGTCTCAACTGGGGTCATCACGCCTGGAGCCTAAAAGCCTGATGTGATCGCCGATTTGACCCTAGACGTACGAACTCCGTACCCTAGACCCCTGCCCGATGTGAGCCTCCAAGCCCGCAGCAAGGCTTAACTGAACTGGAGTAATAACGTGTACGCAATCGTGAAGGCTGGCGGACGCCAGGAGAAGGTAACTGTTGGCGAGACCATCACAGTCGATCGCATCGACTCTGCTGCAGGATCAACTGTTTCTTTCCCAGCTGTGCTCGTCGTTGACGGTACAACCGTTACTGCAGATCCAAAGGCGCTCGCATCTGTAAAGGTGACTGGCGAAGTTATCGACGAAGTGAAGGGTCCAAAGATCGACATCCTTCGTTACATGAACAAGACCGGTTACCGCCGTCGTCAAGGTTTTCGTGCACAACACACTCGAGTCAAGATCACCGCGATCAGCGGCGTTAAGTAAAAGGGGCGCAATAAATGGCAAGTAAGAAGGGTGTCTCCTCGACACGAAACGGTCGCGATTCCAATCCACAGTACCTTGGCATCAAGCGCTTCGGTGGACAAGAAGTTAACGCAGGCGAGATCTTGGTCCGTCAGCGCGGTACACACTTTCACCCAGGCAAGAACGTAGGACGCGGTAAGGACGACACACTTTTTGCACTCGCTGCAGGAGCTGTTGAATTCGGTCGCGCTCGCGGACGTCGTGTAGTGAATGTAGTTCCGGTAGCGTAAAAAGGTTTCTCTTAAAAGAGCGGGCCGCATCCATGCGTGTCCGCTTTTTTATTGCTTGGAAAAGTTTGAAGTAAAAGTTTAAATAAATTGGAAGGAAAGGGGAGAGGCGATGACAACATTTGTCGACCGCGTAACCCTTTTCGCAACGGCAGGAAATGGTGGAGATGGCTGCGTCTCAGTCAAGCGCGAAAAATTTAAGCCACTAGGCGGCCCAGATGGCGGTAACGGTGGACGCGGTGGCGATGTCATTCTTGTTGTTGATTCAAGCGTTACAACACTTCTGGATTTCCATCACTCACCACACCGTAAAGCAACATCTGGTCACCAAGGTTATGGCGATCGCAAAGATGGTCACTACGGTGAAGATCTCATCTTGCCTGTTCCGAACGGAACTGTTGTCTACGATAAAGAAGGCAACCTTCTTGCAGATTTAGTTGGAATCGGCACAACGTTTATGGCCGCACAAGGTGGCCATGGTGGTCTTGGAAACTTAGCGCTCTCTTCATCAAAGCGTCGTGCACCAGGTTTTGCTCTCCTCGGAGAACCAGGAGAAACACGCACTCTCTACCTCGAATTGAAATCAGTTGCAGATATCGCTCTCGTTGGTTTTCCAAGTGCTGGAAAGTCATCACTTATCGCAGCCATCTCTGCGGCACGTCCAAAGATTGCCGACTATCCATTTACAACATTGGTGCCAAATCTCGGAGTTGTTCAAGCTGGTGAGACGCGCTTTACCGTGGCAGATGCTCCAGGACTTATTCCGGGTGCATCACAAGGTAAAGGTTTAGGTCTTGAATTTTTACGCCACGTTGAACGTTGCGTAGCACTTGTTCATGTTCTCGATTGTGGAACGCTCGAGACAGATCGCAACCCAGTGAGTGATCTTGAAATTATCGAGGAAGAACTTGCTCTCTACGGTGGCCTTGAAGATCGCGTACGCATTGTTGCTCTCAACAAGATAGATCTCCCTGATGGTTCTGCCATGGCCGATATGGTTGAGCAGAGTCTTCGCGATAAGGGTTATGAAGTCTATAAAGTTTCTGCAGCAAGTCGTGAAGGCCTACAAGAATTGATTTATGCGATGGGCCGTCTCGTTCATAAGGCTCGTGCTGAAGCTGCAACTGAAGAACGCACACGCATCATCTTGCGCCCAACCCCTGTTGATGATTCAGGATTTAGCGTGCGCGCAAACGCCGACGGGTCATTCACTGTTCGCGGCAAAAAGGTGGAACGTTGGGTTCGCCAGACTAACTTTAAGAACGCTGAAGCAATTGGATATCTTGCAGATCGTCTTGCTCAACTTGGTGTTGAGAAAGATCTCTACAAAAAGGGTGCTGTTGCGGGAAGTGAAGTACGTATCGGCGATGGCGATGATCAGATCATCTTCGATTGGGAGCCAACGATTGAAGCCGGTGCAGAACAGCTCGCCGGCCACCTTCATCGTCGTGGTGAAGATTCACGCTTAGACTCAACGTGGGTTGTAACAGAACGCGAGATCGATGTACTCAGTGATGAAGAGATTGCAAATCAGTGGGAGTACAACGTAGAGGACCCGCATTCACCACAAGTTATTCAAGTCATTGACGGCAAAGAGATTAAAGAAGGCGACGGAAAGGGGTAGCCACATGGATCGCAACGCTGTTACATCTGCAAAGCGCATTGTTATCAAGATTGGTTCTTCATCCCTGACTGGAGCAGCCGGTTCACAACTTGATTCAGACTCTGTTGAAAAAATTGTCAGCGTTATTGCTGCCCTCAAAGCACGTGGTGCTGAAGTAGCACTTGTCTCTTCGGGTGCGATTGCTGCAGGTTTAGCCCCACTCAAGCTGACCACCAGACCAAAAGATTTGCCAACTCAGCAGGCGGCAGCTTCCGTTGGACAGGGCTTGCTGATCGCTCGCTATAACGAAGCCTTTTCTTCTCACTCGATTCTTTCTTCTCAAGTTCTTCTTACGACCGAAGACATTGTGCGTCGCTCGCATTATCAGAATGCGCACCAGACCTTGGCGAAACTTCTCTCACTCGGAGTCGTTCCGATTATCAACGAGAATGACACGGTTGGCACTCAAGAGATTCGCTTTGGTGACAATGATCGTTTAGCGGCTCTCGTATCACTGCTCATTAGCGCCGATCTGCTCGTGCTTGTTTCTGATATTGATGCTTTATATGACGCACCTCCAACACAAGCGGGAGCATCTGCAATCCATGAAGTTCTTTCGATGACAGATATTGAATCGATTGAACTTGGCGGCGCGGGTTCGGCTGGCGTCGGTAGCGGGGGAATGATAACCAAAGTTGAAGCAGCACGAATTTCAACAAGTGCAGGAATTCCAATGTTGCTCACGTCTCTTGCACAATCAGGTGAAGCACTTTCTGGAAGCCAAGTAGGAACGTTTTTTCACACACAAGGCGGACGCACAACTTCTCGTCTGCTCTGGCTTGCTCACGCATCAACTCCTCAGGGTCGCTTAGTTTTAGATGACGGCGCAGTTAAGGCAATCCGTGAGCGAGGAGTGTCACTACTTCCAGCTGGAGTAACTAGCGTTAGCGGTGAGTTTATTTCTGGTGACACTGTCGAACTCGTCTCACAAAACGGTGAGGTAATTGCGCGAGGGCTTGTCGCTTTTGATGCAGCTGAAATTCCACAAATGTTGGGCCGGTCAACTAAAGAATTAGCGGCCTCACTTGGTGCAGAGTACGAGCGCGAACTCGTACATAGAGATGATTTAGTTCTTCTCTGATATCTGCTTGAGAACGGCCGCTATATCAACACTTATTCCATCTGCACTCGTCGGAATATCGCTTAACTTTACGATGACAGTGTCATTGGCTTTATCCTGATAGATGTACTGGCCATGCAATCCCATCATCAGATTAATTCCCGGGTATGGATGCCACATTTGTGCGCCATAACCCCAGCCATAATCAAGTGTCACGACAGGAGTGGAAAGACGAGCCGTCCATGAAGGGCTAGCAATATCTGGCATACCGTTCATGATTGCTTGCCCAACTCTTGCGTAGTCTCGCGCCGTTGCATTAAAGCAGCAGAAGGCTTTCTCGTGGCCGCCGACCTTATCGACATTCCACGTTGCATCGTAATCTGCACGCACGCGCTTCCAAATGCGATCACTAAATTCATCAGCCAATTTGTGGCCTGTAACTTTCTGAATAATCAGACCGAGCATCTGGGTATTCACACTGCGGTATTCAGGAAATGTTCCTGGCTCTTCACGCATCTTTCGATTGTTATTTAAGAAGAAATTCATATCGGTTGTGGCGTACATCTGGGCAATCGCAACGCCCCAACCAGACGGTCCAGTTGGATAATTGTCTGAGACGCCAATGCCTGAGTTCATATCGAGAAGGTCTTTGATTGTCACCTTGTCAAAAGAAGTTCCTGCCTTGAATTCGGGCAAGTATTTAACAAAGGTGTCGCTCTCTTTGAGTGTGCCTTCATCGACAAGCTGACCGATAACAAGTGAAGTCATTGTCTTTGCGACAGAGTAAGAGGGAAGTACTGTCGACTCACTCTTTCCATTTAAGTACTTCTCGTAAGTGATCTTTCCATCGCGAATTACCAGAAATGCATTTGTCTGTGTGGCGGTAAGAAAATCATCAAAAGTTACCGTCTTGCCTTGCCACACCACTTCGGTGATGGCTTCAGAATCTGCAGTCACCCACGCTGATTCATCAGATGGTGCACCTTTGATGATATGAAAGGGCATCAGGTCTGGTGTTTTTGAAGCGGGGGCTAAGCCAAGTTTGATCGCGGCGATTGGTTCGGGATATCGAATCGCTTTGGTCAATCCAAAGAGGGCTAAGTAGAGAACGAATACCGAAATTGCAAGGTTACGAATTATTTTGCGCACATGGTTAGGGTATCGGGCGCTAGGCTTATTCCTATGGATGCAAGGGAAATTGTCGATGGACTAGCGCTCACTGCGCGTACTGCCGCTCGCACATTGGTTGCCACTTCGGGTGATCAGCGTCGTCAGGCACTCCTTGCCATCGCCGATGAGATAGATGCACGCACTGAAGAAATTATTGCAACGAATAATCGCGACATTGAACGCGCCAAAGCCGAATCAATGCATCCACAAATGCAAGACCGGCTTTTGTTAACGCGTGATCGAATCGCAGGAATTGCCGCTGGTGCAAGACAAGTTGCAGCGCTACCAGACCCTCTCGGCCGAATCCTGAAAAAATCTACACTTCCCAACGGGCTCGAGCTCGAGCAAATGAGTGTTCCATTCGGAGTCATCGGAATGGTCTATGAAGCACGCCCAAATGTCACCGTCGATGCTGCAGTAATTTTATTGATGTCTGGTAACGCAGCGCTCCTTCGCGGATCTTCCACGGCAGAAGCCAGTAATAAGGTTCTGATTGATGTGATGAGATCGGCGCTAGCCAAGACGACAATTTCACCTGATGTAATTCAATTAGTGCCATCCGATGATCGCGCAACGGTACAAGCGCTTCTTACTGCACGTGGAAAAGTTGATCTTGTTATTCCGCGTGGAAGCGCAGCCCTCATCCGCATGGTTGTCGATGAAGCAACTGTCCCAACAATTGAGACTGGCGCTGGTGTGTGTCACGTCTATGTCGATGCATCAGCTGATCTATCTAAAGCTCTTCCAATTGTGATGAATTCAAAGACCCACAGACCAAGTGTTTGTAATGCGGCAGAGACGGTACTCGTTCATAAATCTGTCGCAGAGAAGTTTCTTCCTACTTTGTTGAGTTCACTTAATGGCGCTGGTGTATTGCTCCATTGCGATGAGACAGCCGCGCTAATAGCAAAGTCACTTTCAATTGATGTCACTCGAGCAACAGCGCAGAACTGGGGGACTGAGTATGGCGTCCTGGAAATGAATGTAGGCGTTGTAGATTCACTCGAAAGCGCAATCGATCATATTGCAACCTTTGGGACTCAACATACCGAAGCGATTGTTACTGAAGATAAAGAGAGTGTGCATAAATTTATTGCAATGTCTGATTGCGCGGCGGTAATGGTCAACGCGTCTACTCGATTTACAGATGGTGAGCAGATGGGCTTTGGAGCAGAAATAGGAATTTCAAATCAAAAACTTCATGCCCGTGGCCCAATGGGGTTAGAAGCTATGACAACGACTACCTGGATCGTCACCGGAACAGGACAAATTCGCTCTTAAGCCCTTCTTTTTATAGACTCCGCTTATGAGCAGCCTGTCACGTGATGATGTCGCAAAGTTGGCGGCCCTTGCCCGAATCGAGATGAGCGAAGAAGAGCTAGTCAGCCTCGCATCACAATTTGGAGTAATTCTTGATGCGGTTGCGCGAGTGCAAGAAGTCAATCTTGATGGCGTGGTAGCAACTTCGCATCCGCAGCCAATTCAGAATGTATTTCGTAAGGATGTAGTCCAACCAAGCCTTACCCCTGAACAAGCTCTCTCTGGTGCACCCGCACAAGAAGAGCAACGTTTTCGTGTTCCGCAGATTCTTGGTGAAGCAGAGTGATTACACAGAGCGCCGCCGCAATGTCAGATGCCCTATCAAAGGGTGAAGTGACATCAACACAGTTAACACAAGCGCACCTAGATCGCATCGCAGATGTTGATCCTGCGGTGAAAGCATTTCTCCATGTTGATGCTGAAGGTGCACTGACACAAGCTGCTCGTGTAGATGCTGATCGCAGTGCTGGCAAGAAGGTTCACCCGCTTGCTGGAGTTCCACTTGCACTTAAAGATGTCTTAACTCAAGAAGGAATTCCAACAACTGCTGGCTCAAAAATCTTGCAGGGATGGAAACCACAGTATGACTCAACAGTCGTCTCAAAGATTAAAGATGCTGGCATTGTCATTCTCGGTAAGACCAATATGGATGAATTTGCGATGGGATCATCGACTGAAAATTCTGCATATGGTCCAACATTTAATCCATGGGATCTTGCTCGCACACCCGGTGGATCTAGCGGTGGCTCTGCAGCAGCAGTAAGTGCCTTTGAGGCTCCACTCGCAATTGGATCAGATACAGGTGGATCGATTCGCCAACCTGCAGCGCTGACAGGAATTGTCGGAGTTCGCCCAACTTATGGAGCCGTCTCCCGCTACGGCCTGATTGCTTACTCATCAAGCCTTGATCAGGCGGGACCTTTTGGTCGCACTGTTTTAGATACCGCTCTTCTGCACGATGTGATGGCAGGACATGATCCAAAAGATGCAACAAGTATTAACGGCGCATTTCCAGATGTAGTTGCTGCGGCACGAAAGTGTGACGTAAAGGGCATGAAGATCGGTGTCATCAAGCAATTACAAGGTGAGGGATATCAAAGTGGCGTGCAAGCACGTTTTGATGAATCACTCCAGGTACTAGCTTCCCTCGGTGCAGAGATTGTTGAAGTTGATTGCCCAAGCTTTGAGTTCGCATTGGCTGCTTACTACCTCATCGCACCATCTGAATGTTCATCTAACCTCGCTCGCTTTGATGCCATGCGTTATGGCCTTCGTGTTGGAGATAGCGATGGAGCATCTGCTGAATCGGTCATGAATGCAACACGTAACTCTGGCTTTGGCCATGAAGTTAAACGCCGCATCATCCTTGGAACCTATGCGCTCTCATCTGGTTATTACGATGCTTATTACGGAAGTGCGCAGAAGATCCGCACACTGATCATTCAGGATTACGCTAAGGCATTTGCTCAAGCAGATGTTTTGGTTTCACCGACTGCACCAACTACTGCATTTAAAATCGGTGAAAAATCTGATGATCCAATCGCTATGTACTTAGGTGATGTTGCAACAATTCCGGTAAACCTTGCGGGTATCTGTGGCATGAGCCTTCCAGCTGGACTTGCCGACGAGGATAACCTTCCCGTTGGATTCCAGATCATGGCACCTGCGATGGCGGATGCTCGTCTCTACCAAGTTGGTAGCGCACTTGAAGCAGCTCTTGTATCTCAATGGGGCGGACATTTAATTTCAAAGGCTCCAGCTCTGGGAGGTAGCAAGTAATGGCTATTTCTTATAACGATGTGGTTGCAAAATATGATCCTGTGCTGGGACTTGAAGTTCACGTTGAACTTAATACCGAATCAAAAATGTTCTGCTCTTGCAGTACAACTTTCGGTGCAGAGCCAAATACGCAGACATGTCCCGTCTGCCTAGCGTTACCTGGTGCTCTTCCAGTAGTTAACGCCACCGCCATCGAGTCAACGATCAAGATTGGCCTCGCCCTAAACTGCTCGATCGCGCCATACAGCCGCTTTGCGCGCAAGAACTATTTCTATCCAGATATGCCAAAGAACTTTCAGATTTCCCAGTATGACGAACCAATCTGTTTCGATGGTTATGTCGATGTTGAGATCGATACAGATGAAGGCCCACGCCAATTCCGCATCGAGGTTGAGCGCGTACACATGGAAGAAGACACTGGTAAATCACTCCATGTTGGTGGTGCTACTGGTCGAATTCACGGCGCAGATTATTCACTTCTTGATTACAACCGCGCTGGCATTCCTTTAGTTGAAATCGTTACAAAGATTGTTCCTGGCACAGGTAAGTACGCACCTGAAGTTGCGCGCGCATACGTAGCCGAACTTCGCGATATTTTGCGTGGACTTGGTGTATCTGATGTGAAGATGGAGCAAGGTTCTCTTCGTTGCGATGCCAACGTTTCGCTCAAGCCGATGGGATCTGAGGTTCTCGGTACTCGCTCAGAGACAAAGAACGTGAACTCACTTCGTTCTGTTGAACGCGCCATTCGCGGCGAAATGATTCGCCATGCTGAACTTCTCGATGCTGGCCAGAAGGTGAAGCAAGAGACTCGACATTTCCAAGAAGACACTGGTCTTACTCGCTCTGGTCGCTCAAAAGAGCAGGCAGAGGATTATCGTTATTTCCCCGAACCAGATCTAGTACCTGTTGCACCTGATGCAGCATGGATTGAAGAGCTGCGGGCAGCACTTCCTGAGCGACCATCTCTTCGACGTAAGCGTTTGAAGGAAGAGTGGAACGTCCCAGATAAAGAGATGTCAGCAATGGTGAATGCTGACGTGTTGGATATTGTTGAAGCAACTGTATTGCTCGGTGCAGATCCAACTAAAGCGCGCTCATGGTGGCTTGGCGAGATCTCACGCATTGCTAATGACAAAGATGTTCCAGTCACTGAGCTTTCAATTACTCCAGCCGATGTCGCAGAGATCGTTGCCCTTGTGAATAAGGGCGAACTCACAGACAAGCTTGCACGCCAAGTAGTCGAAGGCGTAATTGCGGGGGAGGGTTCTCCTGCAGAGGTTGTTGCTAAGCGTGGGATCAAAGTTGTTAACGATGATGGTGCTCTAATGGCGGCAATTGAAAAAGTCTGTGTAGATCAACCTGAGACGGCACAGAAAGTGCGCGACGGACATATTCCAGCAGCTGGTGCTCTCATTGGTGCAGTCATGAAAGAGACAAAGGGCCAAGCAGATGCCGCACGAGTTCGTGAGCTTCTACTTGGCCATTTGGGTCAAGCTACTTCGTAATTCGTAATTCGTAATTAGTGTGTAATCACGCCTTCTGTTTCAACGAGAGATTCTTTTCCAATGTTGATAAAGAAGAAAAGCACGACGGCTCCGGCAAATAAGAGCGCTGCACTTACGGTAAATGCAACTGTATATCCGTGAGTAATTCCATATGGATAGAGCATCTGCTTTACTCCAGGAATCGCAATTCCAACTTCCTTATTTGTAATCACATAGCTTGTTGCAGCTGTTGCAGCCACAGTATTAAGGAGAGCTGTACCGAGTGATCCACCGACTTGCTGGCTGGTATTGATCATGGCACTTGCAACTCCAGTATCCCGGTTGCTCACACCGTGAAGTGAAGTTGACGTCAGTGGAATAAAGACCAGTGCCATACCTGAGCTCATGATCAATAGTGAAGGAAGCACATAGCCGACATATGAAGTATCAGGAGTGATGCGAGTAAGCATCAAAAGACCAATACCAGCAAAGACGAGACCAGGAACCATCAACGGTTTTGGACCAAACTTTGGTAGCAATTGAGAGGCAACTCCGGCAAAGACAATAATTCCTGCAGTAAATGGCAAGAAGGCAAAGCCAGATTTAAGAGGTGAGTATCCAAGGACAATCTGTAAGTAGAGTCCAAGGAATAAGAACATTGAAAATAGTCCCGCACCCACGATGAGGGAACCTAGATATGAACCGCCGCGGTTACGTTCTGTAACTACACGAAGCGGCATCATTGGATTCGATACCTTAGATTCAACAATTACAAAGAGTACGAGCAGGATGACTGCTGCAACCAAGAATGAAATAGTTGAGCTTGCGGACCAACCCTTTGTTGCCGCTTCATTAAATCCGTAGGTAAGTGAGAAAAGTCCGGCAGTTGCAGTGATTACACCAGGGATGTCATAGCTATGTTCTCCTTCAGCCTTTGACTCCTTTACAAACTTAAAGGCCAGCGTTCCTGCCAAAAGTGCAATCGGCGCGTTGACACCTAGGCACCAGCGCCATGACAAGTATTCAGTGAGCGCGCCGCCAAGGATTAATCCGATCGCAGCCCCTCCACCTGAAATTGCTCCGATAACACCAAAGGCTTTTGCGCGCTCAGTCGGAACTGTGAAAGTTACGCTGATGATTGCAAGTGCTGCCGGTGCTAAGAGTGCACCGAAAACTCCTTGAAGTGCACGAGCTGCAAACAAAAGTTCTTGAGTAGATGCGATGCCACCCAAGGCTGAGACTGCTGCAAATCCGATAAGACCGATTAGAAAAATCTTCTTGCGCCCCATGAAGTCGCCGATACGTCCACCAATAAGAAGTAGTGAACCGAAGGCTAATGTGTAGGCAGTAATAACCCACTGCTGATTCGCATCGGATATACCGAGGTCAGCTTTCGCACTTGGGATAGCAATGTTTACGATCGAAGAATCGAGAACAACCATGAGTTGGGCGATTGCGACGACGAAAAGTGTGCGCCAACGATTTGGATCTAGCCCGGAAAGGTTTTCAGACTTTTGTGACACAGGTAAGTGCTCCTCAAGAAAGGTAGATATGGATTGGTTTAAGGCTAGAATTATCTCATGTCGAAGATGAAGCCGCGTTCTGGACTCGTAACTGATGGATTAGAGCGAGCACCTGCACGCGGAATGTTACGTGCAGTTGGAATGGGAGATGAAGATTGGGTGAAACCTCAGATTGGTATTGCCTCTTCATGGAATGAAATCACCCCCTGCAATCTTTCGCTTGATCGCTTAGCAAAGGCTTCAAAGGAAGGTGTCATTAAGGCCGGCGGATTTCCAATGCAATTTGGAACGATCTCTGTCTCTGATGGAATTTCGATGGGCCATGAAGGAATGCACTTCTCATTAGTCTCCCGTGAAGTAATCGCAGATTCTGTCGAAACAGTGATGCAGGCAGAACGCCTCGATGGAATGGTTACCTTTGCAGGGTGCGATAAATCGCTTCCAGGAATGATGATGGCAGCAGCGCGCATCGATGTGGCATCAGTATTTGTCTATGCAGGTTCAACTCTTCCAGGCCAGGTCGATGGAAAAGATGTCACCATCATTGATGCTTTCGAAGCAGTCGGCGCATGTGCGCGTGGACTCATCACTCAAGATCGTGTAGATCAGATCGAACGTGCAATTTGTCCCGGTGAAGGCGCTTGTGGCGGAATGTATACGGCGAACACAATGGCGGCGGTCGGAGAAGCAATCGGTCTATCACTTCCAGGTTCTGCGGCACCTCCTGCAGTTGATCGACGTCGTGATGCCTATGCAATTGCAGCAGGGGAAGCTGTTGTCAACCTCATTTCTTTGGGAATTACAACACGAGATATTTTGACTAAAAAAGCATTTGAAAATGCGATCACTATTGTTATGGCACTTGGAGGTTCAACTAATGCTGTGCTTCACCTTCTCGCAATTGCGCATGAGGCTGAAGTTGATTTAATGCTTGAAGATTTTCATCGCATCGGCTCAAAAGTTCCATTATTAGGTGACCTCAAACCATTCGGAAAATATGTAATGTCAGATGTCGATCGAGTGGGCGGCATTCCTGTTGTGCTCAAGATTTTGCTTGATGCCGGTTATTTACACGGGGATGCACTGACAGTTACCGGTAAGACAATGGCTGAAAACCTCGCTGACATCAATCCACCTCTTGCAGATGGAGATGTTCTGCGCGGTATCAACAAGCCGTTATCTACCGATGTTGGAATCACAATCCTCGGCGGGTCTCTTGCTCCAGAAGGTGCTGTTTGTAAGACCGCGGGAATTGGTATTGAAAGTTTTGAAGGTCCAGCCCGCGTCTTTGAACGCGAACAAGCCGCGATGGAAGCCTTAGAGAATGGAACGATTCAGGCCGGTGATGTTGTTGTCATTCGGTACGAAGGACCTAAAGGTGGACCTGGTATGCGCGAAATGTTGATGATAACTGGCGCAATCAAAGGTGCAGGTCTTGGAAAATCAACTCTCCTTCTCACCGATGGTCGATTCTCCGGAGGTTCAACAGGTCTCTGTGTTGGACATGTTGCACCTGAAGCCGTTGATGGGGGACCGATTGCATTTATTAAAGATGGCGACCTCGTTCGAATTGATATCACCAATCGCACCCTCGATCTCTTGGTTGATCCTGCAGAATTAGACGCGCGTAAAGTTGGATGGAAGCCACTTCCTCACAAATACACCCGTGGCGTGCTTCATAAGTATTCACAGCTCGTTGGCTCAGCCTCACGCGGGGCCGTCTGCGACTAACGCCTTGCCCACGGGCGATCTCTCATATTGTGAGATCGCGATCTCACGTCTTGACGCCTTGCTCTCCGCGTTGGAGAATATGACCATGTCAACAACTCGCGCTCTCTCATCATCAGTGGTGGTGATTCGATAGCGCGTGCCTTTTTGACACGCGCCCTCAGATATCTGAGGGTTTTTTCATTTAACGAGATGTAGAGATGTAACGAGATGTAGAAAGGAGTACGAAGAGATGGCACATGTACCAACCGCAAATGGCACGACAATGAATGGAGCTACTTCATTGGTGAAAAGCCTTGAAGCAGCTGGCGTCGATGTGATGTTCGGTCTTCCAGGTGGCGCGATTCTCCCAGCCTACGATCCAATCTTCGACTCCACTATCCGTCACATCTTGGTTCGCCACGAGCAAGGTGCAGGCCATGCCGCGACTGGATATGCCCAAGTAACAGGTCGCGCGGGTGTTTGTATCGCTACATCTGGACCAGGCGCTACAAATCTAGTTACACCGTTAGCTGATGCTGCAATGGATTCGGTGCCAATGGTTGCGATCACTGGACAAGTTCCATCAGTTGCAATCGGAACCGATGCGTTTCAAGAGGCAGACATTCGCGGCATCACAATGCCATTCACAAAACACAACTTCTTAGTTACCAACCCACTCGACATCCCACGTGTCATTGCAGAGGCTTTCCATATCGCAACAACGGGTCGCCCAGGTCCAGTGTTAGTAGATATCGCAAAAGATGCACTTCAGAAAGAGACGACCTATAACTGGCCAACAAGTATCGAACTAGCTGGGTACAAGCCACAGGTAATGCCAAATCAGAGTGCGATCAATGATGCTGCAGCACTCATCGCTTCATCGCGCAAACCCGTCTTCTATGTCGGTGGTGGAGTCATTAAGGCGAATGCGTCACGCGAATTACTCGAACTTGCAGAGCTACTGGGTGCACCAGTAGTCACGACACTGATGGCACGTGGTGCATTCCCAGATTCACATCCATTGCATATGGGTATGCCAGGAATGCACGGAACAGTTGCTGCGGTGACTGCTCTACAGAAAGCAGATCTACTCATTACTTTGGGTGCACGTTTCGATGATCGTGTTACTGGAAAGCTCTCGACCTTTGCCGTTAATGCCAAGGTAATTCATGCCGATATTGACCCTGCTGAAATCGGTAAGAATCGCTATGCAGATGTTCCTGTTATTGGTGATGTTCGCGAGACTATGAAAGCGCTGATTCCAGCGCTTAAGGGAGCCCTCGCAAAGAACGCCGCAGATCTCACACCGTGGTTACAGTCAATGAATAAGTTGCGTGCAACATATCCATTGGGTTATGACATCCCCGCAGATGGTTCACTTTCACCACAGTTCGTCATCGAACGCCTTAGCAAAATCTGTGGCCCAGATACGATTTTTGCGGCGGGTGTTGGTCAACATCAAATGTGGGCAGCACAGTTTGTTCAATATGAGAAGCCACGTACCTGGCTCAACTCTGGCGGTGCTGGAACTATGGGATACGCAGTTCCTGCTGCAATGGGTGCAAAGGTTGGCGCACCTGATACAACTGTCTGGGCTATTGATGGTGATGGTTGTTTCCAGATGACAAATCAAGAACTCGTCACCTGTGCCCTTAATAACATCCCGGTAAAGATTGCAATTATCAATAACGAAAGTCTTGGAATGGTTCGTCAGTGGCAGACCTTGTTCTATGAAGGTCGTTACTCAAACACCAGCCTTGACTCAAAGCGCGTACCTAACTTCCCGATGTTGGCAGAGGCGATGGGTTGCGTCGGTCTTGCATGCGAAAGTGCAGAAGATGTTGATGCAACGATCGAAAAGGCAATGGCAATTAATGACCAACCCGTAGTTGTTGATTTCCGGGTTCATCGCGATGCGATGGTCTGGCCGATGGTTGCTGCAGGTACATCGAATGATGACATCATGATCGCTCGCGCTACTGCGCCTGACTGGGATTCACAGGAGCTCTAATGGCAATTCATAAACTAGAAGTTCTCGTTGAAAACGAGCCGGGCGTCTTGGCACGTGTTGCTGGACTCTTTGCGCGCCGCACCTACAACATTGATTCTCTGGTCGTAGGACCAACTGAGAATTCAAAGATTTCAAAGATGATCATCGAAGTGAGTGTCGAAGGTCACTCTCTAGAGCAAGTGATCGCCCAGCTAGACAAGTTAATCAATGTAATCCGCATCGAAGAGGTACTCGAAGGTGCGATCAGCAATACCAAGCATGACACCCAACCCGATTATCAGAACTAAACTAGATCTCGATAGCAAAAACGAAAAAGGAGAAATACCGTGGCAACGATGTATCACGAAGAGGATGCAGATCTCTCAATCATCCAGGGTCGCAAGGTCGCGATCATCGGTTACGGCTCACAAGGCCATGCACATGCGTTGAGTCTTCGCGACTCAGGTGTTGATGTAAGAGTTGGCCTTAAGGATGGTTCACCATCTCGCGCAAAGGCGGAAGAAGCCGGCCTTCGCGTAACAAGCGTTGCTGATGCAGTCAAGGAAGCAACCGTCATCATGATTTTAGCGCCTGACCATGTTCAGCGCCACATCTACAAAGAGTCAATCGAGCCAAACCTCAAATCAGGCGATGCGCTCTTCTTTGGTCATGGATTTAACATTCGTTTCGGCTACATCACACCACCTGCAAATGTTGATGTTTGCATGGTTGCACCAAAGGGTCCAGGACACTTGGTTCGTCGTGAGTACTCTGCAGGTCGCGGAGTTCCAGTCATCGTTGCAGTTGAACAAGATTCAACAGGCAGCGCATGGCCACTCACACTTTCATATGCAAAGGCAATCGGTGGACTTCGCGCAGGCGGAATCCTCACAACATTTACTGAAGAGTGCGAAACAGATCTCTTCGGTGAGCAGTCAGTTCTCTGTGGCGGTGCTTCACAACTAGTGATGTACGGCTTTGAAGTTCTTACAGAAGCTGGATATCAGCCAGAGGTTGCTTACTTTGAATGTCTCCATGAGCTCAAGTTGATCGTTGATTTGATGTACGAGGGTGGAATCGCAAAGCAGCGCTGGTCAGTTTCAGATACTGCTGAATTCGGAGATTATGTCTCAGGCCCTCGCGTCATCGATCCACGCGTGAAGGAGAACATGAAGGCGGTTCTTGCTGATGTTCAATCAGGTGCCTTTGCTAAGCGCTTTATCGATGATCAAGAGGCAGGAGCACCTGAATTTAAGGCACTTCGCGCAAAGGGTGAGACACACCCAATTGAGAGCGTCGGTCGCGAACTTCGCAAGATGTTTAGCTGGATGAAGAACACAAACAAGGACGATTACCAAGAAGGAAGCGCATCACGTGGCTAAACCAGTAGTTCTTATTGCAGAAGAGTTAAGTCCAGCAACGCTTGAGGCGTTGGGTCCTGACTTTGAAGTACGTAACTGTGACGGTGCAAACCGTGCAGAACTTCTTGAAGCGCTCGGTAAAGGTGTCGACGCTGTACTCATTCGCTCGGCAACCAAGATGGATGCAGAAGCAATTGCAGCAGCTAAGGGACTTCGCGTTATTGCGCGAGCTGGTGTTGGTCTAGATAACGTTGATATTCCTGCAGCAACTGCTGCCGGTGTCATGGTTGTAAACGCTCCAACATCAAATATCGTCTCTGCCGCAGAACTTGCCATCGCACTCTTGTTGGCATCTGCACGTTTTGTTTCACCTGCTCATGCTGCCTTGCGCAACGGGAAGTGGGCACGTTCAAAGTACACCGGTGCTGAACTTTTCGAGAAGACTCTTGGCATTGTTGGCTTCGGTCGTATTGGACAACTTGTCGCTCACCGCATGCAGGCATTTGGCATGAACGTCATTGCATACGATCCATATTTGCAACCAGCGCGCGCGGCTCAACTCAACGTTGAACTTGTTGAACTTGATGAACTTCTAAAGCGTAGTGATTTCATCACTATCCACTTACCAAAGACTAAAGAGACTGCAAATCTCATCGGTGAAGAAGCACTCAAAAAGGTCAAGCCAGAAGTTCGCATTATCAATGCTGCTCGCGGTGGAGTTCTCGATGAGGCTGCTCTCTACAACGCAATCAAAGAAGGTCGCGTTGCTGGAGCTGGCTTAGACGTGTATGCGACAGAGCCATGTACGGACTCACCGCTATTTGAATTAGATCAGGTTGTTGCAACACCACACCTCGGTGCATCTACTGATGAAGCACAAGAGCGCGCAGGTATTGCAGTTGCTGTTTCGGTGCGTAAAGCACTTGGCGGAGAACTTGTTCCTGACGCGGTCAACGTTAAGGGTGGAGCGATCCACGATGAGATTCGTCCATCTCTTCCACTAGTTGAGAAGATGGCACAGATCGGAACAGCACTCGCTGGAGAACTTCCTGTCAGCATGGAGATCACAGTCATGGGAGATATCTCAGGACATGATTCTTCCGTTCTTGCAATCAGTGCACTCAAAGGCGCACTTCTTGCTGCAGGGTCTGAAGATGTTACCTACGTCAACGCACCAGGACTTGCTGCAGAGCGCGGAGTTACATCAAGTGTGACGACGACACCTGATAGCCCTGAATACCGCAGCATGATCTCTCTCCATCTTGCGTTAAGCAATGGAAAGTCAATCAAGGTTGATGGAACACTCATGGGAATTCGCAAAGTTGAAAAAATCATTGCAATTGATGCTTTCGACCTCGACCTACCACCTACCGAGAACATGCTTTTCTTGCGATATTCAGATCGACCAGGTGTTGTCGGTGCCGTCGGTAACGCATTAGGGGAAGCCAAGATCAACATTGCAGGAATGCAGGTTGCTCGTCAGGCGCAAGGAGGTAGTGCACTTATGGCAATTACCGTTGATACAACTATTACCGAATCCGTCGCAGCATCTGTTGCAAAGGAAATAGGAGCAGATCTCGTTCGCTCTGTCTCTTTGGTGGGCTGATGTCAAAAAACATTAACCTTGCTGTGATTGCTGGCGATGGAATTGGACCAGAGGTTGTAGCTCAGGGTATTCGCGTGCTCGATAAAGTGGCGGCAAAGTATGAGACAACTTTTACAAAGACTGAATACGATCTTGGCGCAGGTTATTGGCACCGCACGGGAGAAGTTCTTCCTGATTCAGTGATGGCCGAGATCGCAAAATCAGATGTCATCTTGCTTGGCGCTGTAGGCGATCCAACAGTCCCAAGTGGAGTCCTCGAGCGCGGTCTATTACTCAAACTTCGCTTTGCCTTTGATCACTACATCAACCTGCGTCCTGCTCGCCTTTCACAAGGAGTGACTGGACCTCTTGCAACTAAGGCACCGATTGATTTTGTTGTTGTTCGCGAAGGAACCGAAGGACCATATGTTGGCGCAGGTGGAGTTCTAGCGCTAGGTACTGAAAACGAGATCGCAACAGAGGAATCACTTAATACTCGTCGTGGTGCTGAGCGTGCTATTCGATATGCATTTGAACTTGCTTCAAAGCGTGATCGCAAGAAGCTCACCCTTGTACATAAGAACAACGTTTTAACTCGCGCAGGTAGCCTTTGGACTCGCACATTTAACGATGTAGCAAAGGAATATCCAACCATCACAACCGATTACTTACACGTTGATGCTGCATCAATGTTCTTTGTTACCAATCCAGATCGATTCGATGTTGTTGTCACAGATAACCTTTTCGGAGATATCTTGACCGATATCGCTGCTGCGATCTGCGGCGGAATTGGATTGGCAGCCTCTGGCAATATCAATCCAACCGGTGCATTCCCATCAATGTTTGAACCTGTACACGGTTCAGCTCCTGATATTGCCGGCAAGAATTTGGCTGATCCAACTGCAACTGTCATGTCAGTTGTGATGATGCTTGATCACCTTGGACTTTCACAGGCTGCACGTGATGTTGAGGCCGCAGTAGCTAAAGATCTTGCTACGCGAGGCGATGCTAAGCGAAGCACAACTGAAGTGGGGGATGCGCTGCTAGCGCTGCTCTAATATGAAGATCACTCTCAATCCACAAGCAAAGGACGCAGCAACACGTGATGCACTCGTTGCTGAAGGTGGATTTGGTAAGTACTACACCGATCACATGGTTATCTGCGAGTGGAGTGAGAAAGATGGCTGGGCAGAACCAGAGCTCGTTCCTTATGGTCCAATCTCATTAGATCCTGCAACTGCTGTCTTTCACTACGGACAGGAAATTTTTGAAGGCATGAAGGCATACCGCCAACCAGATGGTGGAATTGCACTCTTTCGTCCGGAAGCAAATGCAAAGCGTTTTGCACGTAGTGCTGCGCGATTAGCACTTCCTGAGATGCCAGTTGAACTTTTTATGGAAACAGTTGAAGCACTTGTTAAGCAAGATGCAGGTTGGGTTCCCAATAAAGTGGGAGAGTCTCTCTACATTCGCCCATTTATGATCGCCACCGAAGTTGGACTTGGCGTTCGTCCATCAAATAAAGCGACCTATCTTCTTATCGCAACACCCGCTGGTGCTTACTTTGATCCATCAAAGGCTGTCTCGGTCTGGATTTCCACTGAATACGTTCGCGCATCACAAGGTGGAACAGGTGAAGCCAAGTGCGGTGGTAATTACGCAGCCAGCCTTGTCGCCCAGAAAGCTGCCGCAAAAGAAGGTTGTGACCAAGTTGTTTGGTTGGATGCAGTAGAGCGCAAATGGGTTGAAGAGATGGGCGGCATGAACCTTTACTTTGTTAAAGGTAAAGGCGCTGATGCCACAATCTTTACTCCAAAGCTGACCGGAACATTATTGCCAGGCGTTACACGCGATTCAATCTTGAGTGTTGCCGCAGACCTTGGATACAAAGTCGAAGAAGGAATGATCAGCACCAGCGATTGGCAGGCAGGAATTGCCTCAGGGGAGATCACGGAAACTTTTGCCTGCGGAACTGCCGCAGTTGTCTCACCCATTGGCCAAGCAAAGAGCACGATGGGTACTTGGGTTACAGGTGATGGCCAGCCAGGTGAAATCACAATGCAGATCCGTAATCACTTGCTAGGAATTCAGCACGGAACAATTGAGGATAAACACAGCTGGGTAAAGAGAGTCCTCTAATGACAATTGATGACTCCTTTCATATCTATGACACCACCCTTCGTGATGGTGCACAGCAAGAAGGACTCAACCTTTCTGTCCACGACAAGCTAACTATTGCTCGCCATCTTGATGATCTTGGTGTGGGCTTCATCGAAGGTGGATGGCCTGGAGCAAATCCAAAAGATACTGAATTTTTCGCACTCGCCAAGAAAGAGTTGAAACTTAAGAATGCAACATTCGTAGCATTCGGCGCTACTCGTCGCCCCAATGTAAAGGCGGCAGATGATGCCCTTCTTGGCGCACTTCGCGATAGCGGTGCACCTGCCGTAACTCTGGTTGCAAAAGCATTTGATCGCCACGTTGATCTTGCCCTCAAAACTTCACTCGATGAAAACCTTGAGATGATCCGCGACAGCATCACTCACCTTCGCCAAGAAGGTCAGCGCGTATTCCTTGATGCAGAACACTTCTTCGATGGCTATCGCAACAATCGTGCCTACGCACTCGAAGTCGTTCGAGTTGCCGCCGAATCAGGTGCTGATGTCATCGCACTCTGTGACACTAACGGCGGAATGTTGCCTGATGAACTTTCACAGGTTGTTCATGATGTACTGCAAGCATCAAGTGCTCGTCTTGGTATTCACTGCCACAATGACACAGGCTGTGCGATCGCAAACTCAATGGCTGCAATCGAAGCCGGAGCTACACATGTCCAAGGAACTCTCAATGGCTACGGTGAGCGCACCGGAAACGCCGACCTAGTTTCTATCATCGCAAACCTTGAATTGAAGAAAGATAAGCAGGTATTGCCAGTCAATGCTCTGCGCGAAGCCTTCCGAATCTCACATGCTGTCGCTGAGGTGACCAACGTTTCACCTTCTGCGCGTCAGCCATATGTAGGTGTTTCAGCATTTGCACATAAGGCAGGTCTTCACGCATCTGCAATTAAGGTTGATCCAAACCTCTACCAACATGAAGATCCAGCATCTGTCGGTAACGATATGCGCATGTTGGTTTCTGAGATGGCAGGCCGTGCATCTATCGAACTCAAGTCACAAGAACTCGGCGTTGATCTTGGGGGAGATCGCGATCTCATTGGTCGCGTTGTAGAACGCGTTAAAGAGATGGAGTCACGTGGGTTTACCTTTGAGGCAGCGGACGCGTCCTTTGAACTACTTCTCCATGAAGAGCTCGCAGGAAAGCGACCTTCATTTTTCACAATTGATCACTGGCTCACAACAACAGAGCGCACCGAAGGGTCAATTATTACAAAAGCAGAAGTGACAGTCACAGCGCAAGGTAAAGAGATCACATGTAGTGGTTCTGGAAATGGTCCAGTAAACGCCTTTGATCGCGCACTTCGTGATGGTCTTAACTCTCTTTATCCAGAGCTCGCTGTTCTAGAACTTACAGATTACAAAGTGCGTATTCTCGAAGGACGCCTCGGTACTGGCGCGATTACTCGCGTACTCGTTGAAACTTCGGACGGTAAGGGCGAGTGGAGTACGGTCGGCGTACATGAAAACGTTATTGCCGCATCTGCGATGGCGCTAGAAGATGCGCTCACCTTCGGCTTACTACGACAAGGACGCAAACCCGAGTAACCTTGTTCTATGAGTCACACAGTCGAAAAGATACGTGACGATTTTGCTTTTCATCTAGAACGTGAACGTAACCTTTCGGTACACACAATCCGTGCCTACCTCGGTGATCTCGATAGTTTGATCGAACATCTAAAGACTCTCAAAGTTACTGATCTATCTGAACTTACACTTGCTCACATTCGCTCGTGGCTTGCTAATCAACAGGTCAAAGGGGGAGCACGCACGACACTCTCGCGCCGAGCGGTCTCGATTCGCATCTTCACAAAGTGGGCACATAAGAAGGGCCACCTCGCCAGTGATGTTGGAATATCTCTTGCCACACCAAAGGGCCATCGCACACTTCCTGATGTACTCACTGTCGCAGATGCAGCTCTTGCAATGGATGCTCTTGAAGTCCGTGTAGGTGAAGAAGATGGACCACTTGCAGCGCGCGATCTCGCGATCTTGGAAGTTCTCTATGCCACCGGTGCTCGAGTATCTGAGCTGTGCGGGTTAGATTTTTCAGATGTTGATTATTCGCGAAATACAATTCGTGTTTTGGGTAAGGGAAATAAAGAGCGCACGATTCCGCTAGGAAATCCAGCGATGAAGGCACTTGATTCCTGGATCAAAAACGCACGTCCACTCATTGCTTCAGATAAATCAGGCACCGCAGTTTTTCTTGGAGCTCGCGGAAAGCGCATTGATCAGCGCACAGTGCGTACAATTGTTTATGAAGCCCTCTCAGCACTTGAGGGCGTGGAGCGAATGGGGCCACATGGACTTCGCCATTCTGCTGCGACCCATCTACTAGAGGGTGGTGCGGATCTTCGAACAGTCCAAGAAATTTTGGGCCATGCATCTTTGGCTACAACCCAGATCTACACCCATGTATCGACCGAAAGACTGCAGAAAGCCTTCAAGCAAGCCCATCCTCGCGCCTAGTTCCGGGGATTTTGCACCCGTTTTACTCAGGTAGAATTTCGCCCAGCATCGGTCGAAAGACCGATGACTTCTCAGCACTTATTCATGAATTGCATTGCAAGGAATGAAAGCCACTTCGGTCTGTTGCCACAAGCATCAGTCGGCGTTGTAAGTGCGACGGACTTAACAGAGCGTTAAGTCATAAACCGAGCAGATTTTCTGCGAGTGCCTTTGCGCGCGCGTAGAAATCTAAAAAGGAGTGCCGTCATGGCAGGAGTAACAATGCGTGAACTCCTCGACAGTGGAGTCCATTTTGGACATCAGACACGTCGATGGAACCCAAAGATGAAGCGTTTTATTTTCACAGAGCGCAATGGCATCTACATTATCGATATTCAGCAATCACTTGCTTTAATCGATCAGGCGTATGCCTTCGTAAAAGATACAGTTGCAAAGGGTGGCCACGTTCTATTCGTTGGCACAAAGAAGCAAGCACACCAACCAATCATTCAGCAGGCTGCTCGCGTTGGTATGCCAACCGTGACAGAGCGCTGGTTGGGTGGAATGCTCACCAACTTCCCAACTGTGTACAAGCGTATTCAGCGTCTTAAGGAGCTCGAAGCTCTTGAGACAGCAAATGACATGTTGCTTACAAAGAAAGAACTTCTAGTTCTTCGTCGTGAGCGCGAAAAACTTCACAAGAACCTTGACGGTATCCGTCACATGACCAAGTTGCCTTCAGCAATCTGGGTTGTCGATACCAAGAAGGAGCACCTCGCAGTTCAGGAAGCAAAGAAGCTTGGTATTCCAGTGATCGCGATTCTTGATACCAACTGTGATCCAGATGAAGTTGATTACAAGATTCCAGGTAACGATGATGCAATCCGTTCAATCGAATTGCTTACACGCGTGATTACAGATGCAATCGCGGAAGGCCTCAAGGCTCGTACAACAACATCTTCAGCTGATGTAAAGCCAGCGGCTGTTGCCGAGGCTGCTACTGCAGATCTTGAGAACCAGATTCTTGCAGCAACTCCAGCAACTCCAGAGGCTCCAACAGAGACACCGGAGGCGTAACAATTGGCTAACTACACAGCAGATGATGTAAAGCGTCTTCGCGAAGCAACCGCAGCAGGAATGCTCGATTGCAAGAAGGCTCTTGATGAATCAGATGGAGATTACGACAAGGCCCTAGACATCATTCGTGTAAAGGGACTTAAGGGCGTTACAAAGCGCGAAGGGCGTCTTACTTCAAATGGTCTAGTTGTTGCACGAGTTTCAGGTGACCTCGGTGTCATGCTTGAACTTAACTGTGAGACTGACTTCGTTGCAAAGGGCGAGCGTTTTATCGCACTTGGCGATGAACTTGTTGAGCACTTACAAGCAGCTAAGAGCGAAGATGTTGAAGCGTTCCTCGCATCAACAATGGCTAATGGAAAGACTGTTCAGGCTGTTCTCGATGAGGGCAATGCAACAATGGGCGAGAAGATCGAAGTTCGTAACGTTGCAGTGATTGACGGACCAGTTGGTCTCTACCTTCACAAGACAAGTCCTGATCTTCCACCACAAGTTGGCGTTCTTGTCTCACTTGCTAAAGAAGCGGTCGAAGTTGGCAAGGATGTTGCACAGCACATCGCAGCATTCGCACCTAAGTTTGTACATCGCGATGACGTACCTGCAGATTTGATCGAAAACGAGCGCCGTGTTGCTGAGGCAACGGCTCGTGAAGAGGGCAAGCCAGAGGCTGCTCTTTCAAAGATCATCGAAGGTCGCGTCACCGGATTCGTCAAGGAAGTCAGCTTGCTCGAGCAGGCATTTGCTAAGGATGCCAAAAAGACCGTTCAGCAAATCCTTGATGAGGCAGGAACCGCCGTCAAGAAGTTCCACCGATTCCGCGTAGGTCAGTAGACTTCACGCGTAAAGTTTCACAAAGCGAAAGGAGCACCCAATGCCCGGTACAAGAGGTTCGTATCGGCGGGTGCTCCTTAAGCTTTCTGGAGAAGTTTTTGGTGGCGAAAAAGGCATCGGTGTTGATCCCGATGTTTTGGCCGATGTAGCAAAACAAATTAGCGCAGTTGTTCGCGAGGGCGTTCAGATCGCCATTGTTGTGGGCGGTGGTAACTTCTTTAGAGGTGCTGAACTTTCAGAACGTGGAATGGAGCGCTCACGCGCTGACTACATGGGAATGCTCGGAACGGTAATGAACTGCCTAGCTCTTCAAGACTTTCTTGAAAAAGAGGGCGTTGATACTCGCGTCCAAACTGCAATCACTATGGGACAAGTTGCAGAACCTTATGTTCCACGACGCGCAATCCGTCATCTTGAAAAGGGTCGTGTTGTAATTTTCGGCGCTGGTGCAGGAATGCCATTCTTCACAACAGATACCGTTGCAGCCCAACGCGCACTCGAAGTAGGTGCAGAGGCGCTCCTTCTTGCAAAGAGCGGCGTCGATGGCGTTTACAACGCAGATCCACGCAAGGATTCAACAGCAACCAAGTACGACACAATTTCTTACGATGAAGTTCTTCAGAAGTCTCTCGCTGTTGCAGATGCAGCAGCATTTAGCCTCTGCCGCGAGAACTCACTTCCAATCGTTGTCTTTGACTTAATGACAGCAGGAAATATCGGCCGCGCAGTTCGTGGCGAAAAGATTGGAACACTCGTCGCATAAGCGAGGAGTCGATACCTTGATAGATATACGGACGGGACGGAAATAGCCATGGCAGATGTAGCAACGCTTTTAGCCGATGCTGAATCGAAGATGAACAAGGCGGTCGAGGTCGCAAAAGATGACTTCGGCGCTATTCGTACCGGCCGTGCTCATCCAGCAATGTTTAACAAGATTATGGTCGATTACTACGGAACCTACACAGCGCTTTCCCAACTCGCCTCAATTCAGGTTCCTGAATCACGAATGGCAGTTGTCTCTCCATTCGATAAGGGTGCGATGTCATCGATTGAAAAGGCGATTCGCGATTCTGATCTTGGCGTCAACCCTCAGACAGATGGCGTCGTTATCCGCGTTAATTTTCCACAGTTAACAGAAGAGCGTCGCAAGGATTACATCAAGGTTGCCAAGACTAAGGCTGAAGATTCGAAGATTTCTATACGCAACATTCGCCGTAGCGCTAAAGAGGCAATGGAGAAGTTGGAAAAAGATGGCGATATTGGAAAAGACGACATTGCCCGCGGGGAAAAAGAACTTGAGAAGATCACGGCCGACCATGTAGCAAAAATTGATGAATTGCTTAAGCATAAGGAGACCGAACTTCTAGAAGTCTAGAGTTCAGCAACCCGTCGTGAGCGATCTCCATTCAATTAACGAAGCTATCAATGCTCGGGCAGGTCGAAAACTTTTTCCATCTATCGCTGTGGGATTGAGCCTAGTTGCATTAATTTGGCTGTCTCTCGCCTTTGAACGTACCGCCTTTGCATTCGTACTTTCATTCGCTTTGGTTTTGGCAACAAAAGAACTTTCTACGGCGCTCACCTCAGTCGGATTTGTAAACTCATTCCGCACTTTGGCGACTGCGGTGGTCACAATCTCATTTGCCACATGGTTTGCTGGAATTAATGGGTTGGTAATCGCAACTGCAACTTCCTTTACAGCAATTGTCTTGTTTTCACTACGACATGGAACCGGAAACTTTGTAAAGCGCGCAGCTTCGACAGCGTTAGCTTTGACATACTTGCCGTTACTTGGTGGATTCATCGTGTTGATTGCGCGCCCAAGTAATGGACTAGCTGCTGTGATGACATTTTTACTTATTATCGGTTGCAATGACACTTTTGGATATTTAGTAGGAGTCCTTATTGGAAAGCATCCATTGGCCCCCTCGATTAGTCCAAAGAAGTCTTACGAAGGCCTGATCGGCTCACTCATCGGCACCATGGTTGGTGGCGGATTGACCTTCCATTACATACTAGATAGTGACTATAGATACGGAATTGTTACCGGCTTAGTTATCGTCTTCACCGCAACTTCAGGTGATCTTATTGAAAGTGCGATGAAGCGAGATATGTCTATTAAGGATATGGGCAATATTCTTCCAGGGCATGGGGGAATGCTTGATCGTATTGATTCTGCAATCTTTTCAGCACCTGCATTTTATTTGGCACTTGAAATTGTGAAACGTCTTTCATGACCGAGATCAAACTAATATTCGATGAGCCTGTTCAAAAGAAGAAAGCCCCTAAACATTTAGCGGATCTTTCTCCATCTGAACGGAAAGAGTGGGCGAAAGAACTTGGCTTCCAGCCATTTCGTGCGTCACAAGTTGCAACACATTACTTCACACATTTGTCGAACTCTCCTGAGCAGTGGAGTGATATTCCTGCCGATCAACGTCAAGAAATCGCCGATGCGCTCACTCCACAACTGATCGAGTTAGTTACCACTCGTACAACAGATGGCGGAATGACTCGCAAAGACTTGTGGAAGCTCCACGACGGCACTCTTGTTGAATCAGTCTTGATGCGTTACACAGATCGTGTCACCGTCTGTATATCTTCCCAAGCTGGTTGTGGAATGAACTGTCCGTTCTGTGCCACTGGACAGGCAGGTTTAACTCGTAACCTGACGGCAGGTGAGATCACCGCGCAGATTGTCGCCGCAGCACGAGCTTGTGCAGATGGCGAACTTCCTGGCGGCCCAACTCGGCTTTCCAACATTGTCTTTATGGGAATGGGGGAGCCGCTGGCAAATTACAACGCAGTAGTGCGCACCCTTCGAAACATCACAGACCCCAATCCAGACGGCTTAGGAATTAGTGCTCGCTCTGTCACTGTATCGACCGTTGGACTTGTCAACGGTATTGAAAAATTAATGGATGAAGGCATTAACTGCACTTTGGCTGTCTCGCTTCACACGCCAGATGATGAGCTTCGCAATACTTTGGTTCCAATAAATAATCGCTTCAATGTTCGTGAAGTGTTGGCAGCCGCTGATGCCTACGAGAAGAAGACTGGGCGTAGATATTCAATCGAGTATGCGCTGATTCGCGATATCAATGATCAATCATGGCGATCCGACCTTCTGGGTCGACTTCTGAAAAGTCGTAACGCGCACGTCAACCTAATTCCATTAAATCCGACTCCAGGTTCTAAGTGGACCGCATCCCGTCGCGAGGATGAAGCCGAATTTGTTCGTATCTTGGAAAGTTACGGGGTCCCGGTCACGGTTCGAGATACCCGTGGCCGCGAAATCGATGGTGCGTGCGGACAATTAGCCGCTGCCGAAAAAGGTAAAGAATAAGTAGACTCGCAGCCATGGATATCCGTGAAGCAGCAGCTGCCTATGAAAGTGCAACTCAATATTTTCTTAATCTTGCTCGTGGAGTAACTCCCGAATTATTAGATGTGCACCATGAGAATGGTTGGTCTGCACGACAGATAATTCACCACTTAGCAGATTCAGAAGCGCAGTCTTACGCCCGACTTCGTCGCTTAATTGCAGAACCCGAAGGCTCAATCATTCAGGGATACGATGAAGGTGCATGGGCCGAGTGCGAACAGCTCGGGTATAAAGATGCGCCAGTAGAAAACTCAATTGCAATCTTTGCTGCAGTCCGTGCTGGATCTCTAGATGTCATTAAGCGACTCGAAGAGTCAGATCTTTCTAAATCAGGAGAACATACAGAGAGCGGAAAGTTCACCATTGAAAAGTGGCTTATCGGTTATACAAATCATCCAAAAGATCACGGCGATCAACTAGTTCGAGCCACAAAGGGGCAGGAGTAAATCATGAAAAAGCTATCCAATTTCATCAATGGAAAGTCTGTTGAATCAACCTCGGGTGAGACGACAACTCTGATTAACCCAGCAACTGCCCAACCATTTGCCACTGCGCCAAAGTCCAATGCTGCAGATGTAGACCTTGCGATGAAATCTGCTGCTGCCGCCTTTGAGGGGTGGAGAGATTCGACTCCATCTGAGCGTCAACGTGCTCTGCTCAAAATTGCTGATGCCATCGAAGCGCGCGCAGATGAATTTGTTGCCACCGAATCCGAAAACTGCGGAAAGCCGATGGGACTAACTGCATCGGAGGAAGTTCCACCGATGGTTGATCAGATTCGCTTCTTTGCAGGGGCAGCAAGAAATCTTGAAGGTAAATCTGCTGGCGAGTACATGCGCGGAATGACCTCGTTTATTCGTCGCGAGCCTATTGGCGTATGCGCCCAAGTAACTCCATGGAATTACCCCATGATGATGGCTGTCTGGAAGTGGGCACCTGCCATCGCAGCTGGAAATACGGTTGTATTAAAACCAAGTGATACAACACCGGCATCGACAGTTTTAATGGCACAGGTGATGAGTGAATTTTTACCAGATGGAGTCATAAACGTTATTTGTGGTGAGCGCGAAACAGGAGCACTTCTTGTAGATCACCCAACGCCATCGATGGTTTCAATTACCGGATCAGTGCGCGCAGGAATGGAAGTTGCCGGCGCCGCAGCAAAATCTCTCAAGCGTGTTCACCTAGAGCTTGGTGGCAAAGCTCCTGTTGTCGTCTTCAATGATGCTGATCTCCAATCAGCAGCTGAAGGAATTGCGATCGCAGGTTTCTTTAATGCTGGACAGGATTGCACAGCGGCAACTCGAGTATTGGTTCAATCCGGGGTCTATGACGAGATGGTGAAGTTGCTTGCAGATCAAGCTACAAACCAGATCGCTATGGGTATGCCAGATACAGATGTCCTTGTTGGTCCAGTAAATAACGCCTCACAATTTGCGCGAGTCAACGGATTCATCGAGCGCGTGCCTTCACATGCACGAATAGTGGCTGGGGCTACCACTAATACTCTTGGTGGGTATTTCATTGCACCAACTGTTATCGCAGATCTCAAGCAGAGCGATGAATTAATTCAGAGCGAAATCTTTGGACCTGTAATCACCATTCAAAAATTTGAAACCGAGGCAGATGCGATCGCGATGGCAAATGGCGTCGAGTACGGCTTAGCCTCTTCGATCTGGACAAAGGATCACGGCCGCGCAATGCGCCTGGCCAAGGCTTTTGATTTCGGCTGTGTCTGGATCAACACCCATATTCCGTTGGTGGCAGAGATGCCTCATGGCGGCTACAAGCGCTCGGGATATGGCAAGGATCTCTCCAGCTATGGCTTCGAGGATTACACCCGAATCAAGCACGTCATGAGCAACCTCAACGCTTGAAATTAGCAATAAATTTCACCTGAAATTGCCTCAAATTAGTTTGGCCATCAGGGCCAAACGGCTCCATAATGAGCCCTGCACAACCGTCCCTTGTTCCGGAAAATAAAAAGGAGCCTATCGCCATGGCTAATTCACCAGATAAGAAACCGCTATCAACAGAAGCACGCGCAATTATCAACTCAAAAATTTCACGCCGTGCACTTGTTGCCGGCGCTGGTGCACTTGGTGGAGCTGCGCTCCTGAGTGCATGTGGATCTGGCGGCGATAAAGCTGCAACGTCAACTTCTGGTTCAGTTCGTTGGGGTAACTGGCCTCTCTATCTTGATTACGACGAAGCAACCCAGCTCTATCCAACTCTTGAAGCATTTACCGAAGCAACTGGGATTGCAGCGGAATACTTTGAGGATTACAACGACAATGATGAGTTCTTTGGAAAAGTACAGGCGCAACTTAAGCTTAAAGAAGATATCGGTTATGACATCGTAACTCCGACAGACTGGATGGCTGCTCGCTGGATCCGTCTTGGATATACGCAAAAATTTGATAAGGCAAATATTCCTAACGCAGGAAATATTCTTGACACCCTTGCTTCACCTTCATTTGACCCAATGCGTGAGCAATCATTGACATGGCAAGGCATTATGGGTGGATTTGGTTGGAACGTCGAAAAGAATCCAAAGGGAATTCGCACTCTTGATGATCTCTTCTCTCCAGCAAATAAAGGCAAGATTGTTGTTCTCTCTGAAATGCGTGACACGATAGGCATAATTTTGCGTTCAAAGGGTGTTGATCTCAAGACAGTTACTGAAGATCAATTTATGAACGCGGTTGATTTCTTGGCTGGAAAGATCGCAGACGGCTGGATTCGTGGAGTCAAGGGCAACGAATATGCCGAAGACCTCACAGCAGGAGATGCCACCGCTGTCATTGGCTGGTCTGGCGATATGTTTATCTTGAAGTCAGAGAACGAAGGCAAATTTGATTTTGCTATCCCTGAATCCGGCGGAACTATTTCAGGTGATAACTTGATGATTCCATACACAGTCACAGCTGAGGCAAAAGCCAACGCTGAAAAGCTCATTAATTGGTACTACGATCCAAAGATTGCAGCTGAAGTTGCTGCCTACGTTAACTATGTAACTCCAGTTAAGGGCGCGCAAGCTGAGATGGAGAAGATCGATCCGAAACTTGCAACTAGCGAATTCATCTTCCCAAGTGAGAAAACAATGGCAAACCTTTCGGTATTCCGTTCACTCACACCTGCTGAAGAGACATCGTGGTCAGAGGCCTTCCAGAAGGCCGCCGGAAACTAAGTGGCAGATAGCGCAAACTCTGCACGCGGTGATCTCAAACTCACGCGCATCACAAAGAGTTACGGTGATTTCACTGCAGTTGATGATCTCTCATTGACAATCCCTGAAGGTTCATTCTTTGCATTGCTTGGACCTTCAGGGTGTGGCAAGACCACAACCCTTCGCATGATTGCTGGTCTTGAAGAACCTACTGTGGGAAGTATTCACTTGGGTTCAACGGATATCACAACCACTAAGCCGTATCAGCGCCCGATCAACACTGTCTTTCAGAATTACGCACTCTTTCCACATCTGACGATCTTCGAAAACATCGCCTTCGGCCTACGTCGTCGCGGAATCAAAGATGTAGATGAGGCGGTCAACAAAGTTCTCAATCTCGTAGAACTTCCACATTTAGCCCAACGTAAACCAACGCAATTATCAGGTGGACAGCAGCAACGCATTGCTCTGGCACGCGCAATTGTTAACCGTCCTGCGCTCTTGCTTTTGGATGAGCCACTAGGTGCACTTGACCTCAAACTTCGTCGCCAGATGCAGATCGAACTGAAGTGGATTCAGAAAGAAGTGGGTCTCACCTTCGTCCACGTTACACACGATCAAGAAGAGGCCATGACAATGGCTGACACGATTGCGGTGATGAATGAAGGAAAGATTGAGCAGATGGGATCTCCTGCAGATCTCTATGACAATCCAAAAACAGCATTTGTCGCAAACTTCCTCGGCCAATCAAATCTCATTAAAGGTTCACTCGTTGGCACTGATGGTGATTCATTGGTCGCTGAACTCTTTGGTCAGAAGATTTCGTTGCCACGCAACCGTTCGCATGCAGTCGATTCCTCAATCGTCGCCGGTATTCGCCCAGAGAAGTTCCGTATTTCTCTTCTTCAGACACCAACTTCGGGCAATCTGTTGAGTGGTGGAAAAATCGAAGACGTTTCTTATATCGGCGTCTCCACTCAGTACCAAGTGATGATGCCGTGGGGTCAGGAACTTATGGTCTTCGAGCAGAACGATGATGGAGTTGCTCCATTCCAGATTGGTGACCCAGTTAATATTTCATGGGAGCCGGTCTTCACATTTGCACTTCGCGGAGATGAAGATGTCGAAGCTGGCACCGAAGTAATGCCCGAAGATCTCGACGAAGAGTAATCAAGGGCTGCATTGATGAAGAAAATAAGTACGCCTTACCTGTTACTTCTTCCTGGTTTCGCCTTCCTCTTTACCTTCTTCATCTTGCCGATCATTAACCTTGCGCAGACCTCAACACAAACTCGGATTGCAAATGGCGATACTGGTCAATATGAGCAGACTTTGCGCTTTGCTAACTATGTTGATGCATTCGTTGAAAATCGAGAGCAATTTACGCGTTCATTTGTTTATGCAATTATCGCCACACTTTTAGCACTGATGATTTCTTATCCGCTGGCCTACGCACTTGCTTTTAAAGCGGGTAAATACAAAAACATCCTATTAGTTCTGGTTGTTGCACCCTTTTTTACTTCATTCCTACTCCGTACCGTTGCGTGGAAGCAGATCCTCGGCGAAGAAGGATTTGTTGTTCCTACTCTTCGATCTTTGGGAGTCATCAGCCAAAGTACGACTCTCACCTCAACAGCCTTTGCTGTAGTCATGGGTATGACATATAACTTTCTACCTTTTATGACTCTTCCGCTCTATGCATCGATTGATCGAATAGATCCACGCACACTCGAAGCTTCGGGGGACCTGTATGCGAACGGGTTTACAACTTTCCGAAAAGTTACACTGCCATTATCTATGCCAGGTGTAGTTGCTGGCACTCTTCTCACATTTATTCCAGCAGCCGGTGATTATGTCAACGCTCAAATTCTCGGTAGCCCAAATACAAAGATGATTGGAAATGTCATCGAATCGCGTTATTTCAAGATTGTTGACTACCCAACAGCTGCAGCACTTTCGTTTACATTAATGGCTGCCATCTTGATCCTTGTGACGTTCTATATTCGTAAGGCAGGAACGGAGGAGTTGGTATGACTTTAACTCAGAAAGATGCGTCGATCCCTACACTTCCACTAGGTGCAGTAATCTCTCGCTGGATCGGGAGAAATCTCATCCGTATTTACATGGTCATTGCATTTACATATTTATTTATTCCAGTTGCATACACCTTTGCATTTTCATTTAATGATTCAGGTAAGTCCAACCTCGTCTGGAAGGGATTTACCTTCGATAATTGGACTAACCCTTGCGGTGCTCCCGAAGTCTGTTCAGCGCTGGGAAATTCCATCAAGATTGGATTTTTAGCCACAACTTTTGCAACAATTCTTGGCACCATGATTGCATTTGCGATTGGCCGTCATGCCTTTAAAGGTCGCTCCGCCTCAAATCTACTTATTTTTCTTCCGATGGCAACACCAGAAATTGTGCTCGGAGCATCGCTGCTCTCACTCTTCCTTGTCTTGCACATCAATCCAGGTTTCTGGCCAACCGTAATTGCTCACGTAGTCTTCTGCATCTCTTTCGTTGTGGTGACAGTTAAGGCTCGTATTGCATCCCTTGATCCTCGCCTTGAACAGGCCGCAATGGATCTTTACGCCAATGAATTCCAAACTTTCCGTAGAGTTACTCTTCCGCTTGTTGCTCCAGGAATTGCAGCAGCAGCACTTTTGGCATTTAGTCTTTCTTTTGATGACTTCATTATCACCAACTTCAATTCAGGAACTGTTACAACATTCCCCAAATTCATTTATGTTTCTGCGGCACGTGGAATCCCGGCGCAAGCTAACGTAATTGGCTCTGCGATGTTCTTCCTTGCACTAGCTCTTGTTATCGTTGGACAAGTAGTCAGTCGTAAGCGTAAAGTTTCTTAAATGGTTAACTATGGCAATTTGTACGGTCCTAGCTTTACCTTTCTAGGTATTGCCCCATGTGATTTGGATCTTCCTGCAAGCTTTGCTGGCGCAGATGTTGTCATCGTTGGCGCGCCAATTGATTCAGGTACGTCTCACCGTTCAGGTGCAAAGTTTGGCCCACAAGCAATTCGTGGTGGAGATTACTTACCGCATGACGCCTCGCGTCCACATCTTGCGCTGCGCACAGATGGTTTGAAGGATCTTAAAGTTTTCGATGCTGGAGATTTATTGATGCCTGGTGGAGACCTTGTGGCATCGCTTGCAGTTCTGCGCGAGGCAACAGAGAAGATCTCTCGAGCTGGTGCGATTCCAGTTATCTTGGGTGGAGATCACTCCATTGCATCTGCAGATGTTGCAGGCATCGCCAATCATCGCGGCCATGGAAAGATTTCGATGATTCACTTTGACGCCCATGCTGACACTGGTGAAGATCAATTTGGCGCACTCGTTGGGCACGGAACACCGATGCGCCGACTGATCGAAGAAGGATATGTTCGCGGAGATCGTTTCTTGCAACTTGGGCTTCGCGGATACTGGCCAGATCACGTGACTCTTGCATGGATGCGCGATCAAGGAATGCGTTCCTATGAGATGACAGAGATTCATCATCGTGGGTTAACGGCAGTTCTCGACGAATCTTTTGCGACCCTGACCGATGGGTGCGATGGAGTATTTCTCTCAGTTGATATTGATGTTGTAGATCCTGGCATGGCACCAGGCACAGGAACACCAGAACCAGGTGGGATGACTTCCCGCGAACTCTTAGAAGCTGTTCGACGTATCTGTCTTGAACTTCCCATAGTTGGAATCGATGTTGTTGAGGTTGCTCCACCATTTGATTCAGCCGATATCACAGCGATATTGGCTAATAGAGTTGTGCTCGAAGCGCTTAGTGCAATTGCCAAGCGTCGTAATGGCAGCACGTACACACCAACTCAAAATCTTCTGGATAGATAATCCATGCGTGATGTAGTAATTCTCGGCTCTACTGGCTCTATCGGTGTCCAAGCACTCGAAATTATTGATGCAAACCCCGGGCAATTTCGTGTTGTCGCACTCACGGCAGCTGGCAACAACGTAGAACTGCTGATTGCGCAGGCAAAGAAATACAAGGTAAGCGTTGTTGGTGTAACTCATAACGCTGATCAGGTTCGTGCTGGACTCCCAGGAGTGCAAGTGATTGATGGCCCTAATGCATCGACAGAGGTCGCGGCGATTACATGTGACGTGGTGCTCAACGCAATTACGGGATCAATTGGTTTGGCTCCCACACTTGCAGCGCTGCGTGTTGGAAATACGTTGGCTCTAGCTAATAAGGAATCACTTGTCGCAGGTGGGGACATGGTGATGGCCCTTGCAAAACCTGGTCAACTCCTCCCCGTTGATTCTGAACACAGCGCACTGTGGCAGGCGCTTGAATCTGGAAGTAGAAATGAAGTTTCTAAACTCATCCTTACAGCAAGTGGTGGACCATTTAGAGATCGTGAAGATCTTTCAACAATCACCATTGCGGAAGCGCTAGCGCATCCGACTTGGGCGATGGGTCCCGTTGTCACTATTAACTCATCCACCTTGGTCAATAAAGGTCTCGAAATTATTGAGGCGCACTATCTCTTTGATATTCCATACGCGCAGATCGAAGCAGTAATACATCCGCAGTCAATCGTTCACTCACTAGTTGAATTTGTTGATGGTTCAACAATCGCCCAAGCCAGCCCACCAAATATGAAGGGGCCAATTGCATACGCCCTGAGCTTTCCAAATCGTTTAGCAAAGGCGACCGCACCGATAGATTGGAACACTGCATTTACGTGGAACTTTGTCCCTATTGATTCCATGAAATTCCCGGCAGTGGACCTTGCCCGTCGATGTGGTTCGTTGGGTGGGGGATTGCCAGCGATTTTTAACGCAGCGAACGAAGTTGCCGTTGCGGCATTTCTTAATTCTCACATTGGATACTCAGCGATTATCGATACAGTCGACGCTGTGGTTCAACAACTTTCCCCTTCAGCGGTCTCGGCCCTTCGTGATCTCGCTGATGTCAGTGCCATCGAAGATGATGCTCGTCGCGTAGCCCACGAAGTCATTAAGAGAGCGGTCTGATTATGGAAATTCTAGGAATTCTTGCCTTTGTTGTCGCGCTACTCCTCTCTGTCATGATCCACGAATTTGGTCACTACATCACTGCTCGTAAATTCAATATGAAGGTGACTGAATTCTTTCTAGGTTTCGGAAAGCGAATCTGGTCTTTCCGAAAAGGTGAAACTGAATATGGCATCAAGGCAATTCCTGCTGGTGGATATTGCAAAATTTCTGGTATGACTCCAGATGAGATTATGGAACCTGGTGAAGAGTCTCGTGCTTTCTATATTGCACGTTCTTCCAAGAAACTCATTGTTCTTGGCGCGGGTTCGTTTCTTCACTTCGTGTTGGGAATCGTTCTCCTCTTCACCCTCCTTGCCGGAGTGGGCGTTAACTCTCTGACCTCATTTGTTAAAGAGGTAGTGCCTGAATCCTCAGCTGTTGCAGCGGGTTTCCAACAAGGTGATGAGATTAAGTCAATTAGCGGTGAAGAGATAAGTGATTGGGCGCGGGGAGTTGAGTTAATCCGCGCGTCAAATGGTGGAGAGCTCACCTTCACAGTTCTTCGCAATGGCCAGTCAGTAGAACTTCGCGCAACTCCTCGTCTCACCGATGTTGGTGGAGAACAGCGGTATGTTCTCGGAATCATTAATGAAGTTGGGATTAAGAGATTCGGAATCCTCAGAGCGACTCACGAGTCATTTGTCATTACAGGATCAATGGCAGTCCAATCCGTGAAGTCGCTGGCACTCCTACCAGCGAAAATTCCAGAACTATGGGGCCAGACATTTGGTGGTCAAACTCGCGATGCTAATGGCCTAGTGGGTGTGGTCGGCGTTGCTCGCGTATCAGGAGAGACGTTGGCAAGCGGTGATCAGAACTGGAGCCAACGCATTGGCACCTTCTTGCTGATCATCGCAAGCTTAAATATCTTCGTTGGAATATTTAATCTTTTGCCTATCCTGCCTCTAGACGGTGGCCATATGGCTGTTGCTATCGCAGATGAAGTCCGCGCATTTATTGCACGACTTCGCGGTCGCCCTAGACCTGCCCCAATCGATGTGCAAGTGCTCACACCGATTACCGCGGTAGTCGTAGCAATTCTGATCGCGCTCACCCTTCTCTTACTTGTAGCCGACATAATCAACCCCATCTCGCTCAATGGCTAAAGATCGGGCAGAATAGCGTCATGGTTGATCTCGGAATTCCTTCAGCGCCACTTAAGACTCTTGCACCTCGTCGTAAGACAAAGCAGTTAATGGTAGGCAAGGTCGGCGTTGGTAGCGATCATCCAGTCAGTGTGCAATCTATGTGTACGACTCTTACTTCAGATGTCAACGCGACGTTGCAACAGATTGCAGAACTCACCGCGTCTGGCTGCCAGATCGTCCGAGTTGCGGTTCCAAGTCAAGACGATGCAGATGCGCTTGCACAGATTGCTAAGAAATCGCAGATCCCCGTGATCGCAGATATTCACTTTCAGCCAAAGTATATTTTTGCAGCAATTGATGCAGGATGTGCCGCAGTTCGTGTTAACCCAGGAAACATCAAGCAATTCGATGACAAGGTCAAGGAAGTTGCCAAAGCTGCAGGAGATGCTGGAATTCCAATTCGTATCGGTGTTAATGCCGGTTCACTCGATCCTCGTCTTCTTGCAAAGTATGGAAAGGCGACTCCGGAAGCGTTGGCAGAATCAGCTCTCTGGGAAGCATCTCTCTTTGAAGAACATGGATTCACAAATCTAAAGATCTCAGTAAAGCATCACGATCCCGTCACAATGGTTAATGCATATCGCTTATTAGCTGCCAAGTGTGACTACCCACTTCACCTTGGTGTCACAGAGGCAGGCCCTGCCTTCCAGGCAACAATTAAATCTGCAACAGCATTTGGAATCTTGTTGGCCGAAGGTATTGGCGACACTATCCGCGTATCAATGTCCGCGCCCCCTGCAGAGGAAGTAAAGGTCGGAATTTCAATTCTAGAATCGCTTAATCTGCGCCAACGTAAGCTTGAGATTGTTTCCTGTCCATCATGTGGTCGTGCACAAGTTGATGTATATACATTGGCTGAAAAAGTGCAGGCAGGCCTTGAAGGAATGACTGTTCCGCTACGCGTTGCTGTTATGGGTTGTGTCGTCAATGGTCCAGGTGAAGCGCGCGAGGCAGATCTTGGCGTTGCATCTGGTAATGGAAAAGGTCAGATCTTTGTAAAGGGCGTGGTCATTAAGACAGTTCCTGAGGCCCAGATTGTTGAAACTTTAATTGAAGAAGCAATGCGTCTTGCAGATGAGATGGAAGCTGCTGGAGTTGCAAGCGGAAAGCCTGAAGTTCTTACGCAGTAAAGACGCAATAACCAGCATAGTCTCGGGTAGGCTCGCCCCATGTTGCGAATGTCTACCCTCTTCTTACGCACCTTACGTGATGATCCAGCGGATGCTGAAGTTGCAAGCCATCGCCTTTTAGTCCGCGCCGGATATATTCGCCGTATCGGTGCAGGTATCTATTCATGGTTGCCTCTTGGTGTGATCACGCTGCGCAATATTGAACGAGTCATCCGCGAAGAGATGGATAAGGCTGGATTTCAAGAAGTTCACTTCCCATCACTTCTTCCACGCGAGCCATACGAGGCAACTAATCGCTGGGAAGAGTACGGACCATCGCTTTTTCGTTTACAAGATCGTAAAGGTGCAGATTATCTCTTAGGCCCTACGCATGAAGAGATGTTTACCTTGATGGTTAAAGGGGAGTACTCCTCATATAAAGATCTTCCACTTTCGATCTATCAGATTCAAACCAAATTCCGCGATGAAGCGCGTCCACGCAGCGGAATAATCCGTGGTCGTGAGTTTGTGATGAAGGATTCGTATTCGTTCGATCTCGACGATGCGGGCCTTGATATTTCATACCAAAAACATCGCGATGCTTACGTTCACACCTTTGATCGCCTTGGACTTAAATACAACATCGTGAAAGCTGTCTCTGGCGCGATGGGCGGTTCGAAGTCCGAGGAATTCTTAGCACCGTGCACGACCGGTGAAGATACTTATGTTCTCTGCCCATCATGCGGATTCGCAGCCAATGTTGAGGCGATGGTGACAAAAGTTGAATCTGTCGATGCAAGTGCCACGCCGCCACTTGAAGAGATCGACACTCCAAATACTCCAACAATCGATTCACTAGTCAACGTTCTCAACGAACGCTTTGGTGGGGGATTTACCGGTGCAAGTACTCTGAAGAATGTTATGTTGATCGCAGATGGAAAGGCAATCTCTGTCCTGGTACCTGGCGATCGTGAAGTC
>Ga0214917_10000610_pt1 | contig 46645 bp, 42 predicted proteins | sample LL_1208_BB_MetaG_FD_177983 | JGI IMG/M metagenome (GOLD analysis project Ga0214917, IMG submission 177983) | Freshwater microbial communities from Lake Lanier, Atlanta, Georgia, United States - LL_1208_BB | ecosystem: Environmental > Aquatic > Freshwater > Lake | place: USA: Georgia | collected... | reverse complement strand
CGCCACCCCATCCCCTGCGTCCACCACTCCGGCATTTTCCTCCCCCGCCTTGACCAGCACTGCCGGTCCGGTTGTCGGAAATTTCCGTAACTCCCGACGGGTGTTCTTGTACGAACAGTGCTCGCTCCACATCACCGAAAACATGCCCAGCTCGTTCTCATTCGGCTCCCTTCCGAGACCCTTCTCGATCGTTCCGTACTCTTGCTCGGTCAGGCCCAGCTTCAGGGCAAACTCTTTTGCCTTCATATCTTTCTCCCGATCCCGGCCGCCCCGAGAAGAATTCCCCGTCCGTCCGTTCCCCCCATCTCCGGCTCACAACACCGCTCTGGATGCGGCATCATTCCCAAAACATTTCTTCGAGCATTGCAGATTCCGGCAATGTTGTGACTCGATCCGTTCGGATTGGCCTCCGGAACCACCTGTCCCTCTGCATTGCAGTAACGGAAAAGCACCCTCTGCTGTGCCTCCAGTTCCTGCAAAATTTCCGGACTGGCCCGGTAACATCCCTCCCCGTGGGCGATTGGAATGGTCAGCGTCTCCCCGGTGACATAATGGGAAGTGAAACGGGACGCCGGGGTCTCCACCCGCAAGTATGCCTTTTCGCATCGGAAATGAAGTCCTTCGTTCCGGGTCAACGCTCCCGGCAACAGCCCCGCTTCGCATAGAATCTGAAACCCGTTGCAAATCCCCACCACCACCTGCCCCCGCTCCGCCGCCGCTTTCACCGCCGGCATGATCGGAGAAAACCGGGCGATCGCCCCACACCGCAAATAGTCCCCGTAGGAAAAGCCCCCGGGCAAAATCACCCCTTCCTCCGGATCAATCTTGGTCTCCTGATGCCACACAAGACGCGCCTCCTGGCCCAAAACCTTCAACGCGTGGACGCAGTCCTGGTCACAGTTGGACCCGGGAAATTGAATGACCGCAAACCTCATCCGCCGGCCCGCAGATCCAGATGAAAGTTCTCCATCACCGGATTGCTTAACAACTCTTTCGAAATCTCCTCCAACTTCGCCCGCAACGCCTTCTCCTCTCCCCCCTCGATCTCCAATTCGATATGCTTTCCAATCCGGACCGACTGTACCCCTTTCACTCCCATGTTTTGGAGGGCATGCGCTACCGCTTCCCCCTGCGGATCAAGAATCGACGGTTTCAACGTGACGGTGACAATCGCTTTCATCTTCATGTGGCTTGCTCCTTTTTAAAGTCCGCACCTGCGATGAATCAGTTTTTCGTGACGGAGATGCCGCAAGGCATTGCACGCCTCCCGCAATCCCTTCTTTCCAATTTTTTTTCCTAGTTCGGGATCCGACTCCAGGCGAGTGGTGAAATCCGCTCCCCCCTCCAACCATGTCGCCATCGCATGCTTCTGCACCGCCTCATAAGCCTCCCTCCTAGCCAATCCTGCACGGGTCAACGCGAGCAACGCACCTTGCGAAGCCCACAATCCACGCGAGGACCCCAGATTCGCCAGCATCCGCTTTGCATCCGCCTTATGTCCACGAACTAACCCTTCCAAATCATTTAGAATAAAATCCAGCAGGATCGTTGCATCCGGGAAAAGAATCCGTTCGGCCGAGCTGTGGGAGATGTCACGTTCGTGCCACAAGGCGACATTTTCCAGTGCGGCGACCGCATGACCCCGGACAATACGGGCCAATCCACAGATCCGTTCCCCGTTCACAGGATTCCGTTTATGGGGCATGGCACTGCTCCCCTTTTGACCCTTCGCAAAAGGCTCCTCTACCTCGCCGACTTCCGTCCGTTGCAGATGCCGGAACTCCGTCGCCCACCGCTCCGCACTGGCCGCTACCAACGAGAGAGCCAAGGCAAAGGCCGCATGCCGATCCCGAGGAACCACCTGAGTGGCCGCACCGGGTTTCAGTTTCAGTTTTTTACAGACGAACGCTTCGATCGAAGGATCCAAGTGCGCGTAGGTACCCACCGCACCGGAAAGTTTGCCGACCGCAATCTCGTCTCGAGCAGCCACCAGCCTCTCTTCCGCACGGCAGAATTCGTCATGCAAAAGGGCCATTCGGATCCCGTGACTCGTCGGCTCGGCATGGATTCCGTGGGTCCGCCCGATCGTCAACATTCCTCGGTGTTTACGGGCCCGCATGGCGGCCGCCGCCTTCACTTTTCTTACTCCCGCAATCAGTAGGTCGGCCGCATCCCGCAACTGCCAGGCCAACGTGGTGTCGAGAATATCGGAGGAGGTCAATCCTTGATGAATCCAACGTCCAGCCGGACCGACGTGCGACGCCACATCCTCTAGAAATGCCAAAACATCGTGACGCGTCCGCTCCTCATTTTTGTGAACCTGACGGAGGTTGAACTTCGCTTTGCGACGAATCGTCCGGGCATCTTTCCGGGGAATAATTCGCCGGTTGGCCATCGCTTCGCATGCGAGGATTTCGATCTCCAACCAGCGGGAAAGTTTGGCTTCTTCGGACCAGAGGGAGGTCATTTCGGGGCGGGAATATCGGGGAATCATGAAGAAGTTAAAGTGCTGAAGCGGAACGAATCCCACAAGTGCCAACCCAAACTTATTAACGGCGATTTTTGAATTACGGGCTGGCAGGTTCAACGCCCCACCGACCGAAAAAAGCTTTCAGAATTTCCGGTCGTCGGGAAACAGGACCCTCCATGAACACGGTCACCGCCTTGTCGGGCCCATATCCTGTCATCCAAAGACACCCCCCATAGGAACCGGTCTTGGTCCGCAACAGAACCTTCTCCCCTTTCCAGATCAAAGCATCTTGCAACTTTTTCCCCGCCTGTCCGTCCCAAGGAGCGGTGCCACGCATCCAGGCGACTGCCATCGAATGCTCCCTTCGTAGGGTTGTTTTCAAATCCGCCGCATGGGCTGCCTCTTGGCCTCCGGTCTTCATCCAACCGTTCGGGATCTTCCCCTCGATCAGACCACTCCGCTCCGCATACTCCCCCAAAACCTTTTCTCCTAACTTTTCTGCTAAAATGGCAAAGGGCGGATTGATCGATTTCTGGAGCGACTGCCTCAACCCCAACCCCTCCGCTCCCTCCAACGGCTTTTCCACATCTTGGACCAATCCCCGATCCAGCGCCGCCCAGGCAATCACCACCTTGAACGTGGAAGCCGGTTCCCGCACCACATCCATCTCAGCTTTATTCCCTGTCACTACCTGCATTTCCCCGTTCTTTAGTGTTTCCAAAATTGTCATCCCATCCGGGTACTTTTCTTCGGCCAAAGCGACCGACCAGATTCCGATCAACCCTACGAGCAGTACCCCTCTCATGTCCCGAACCTAACCCGAATCTTAAAAACGATCGAGATTCACCCCAATAGCTCCGAATAAACGCCTAACCACCCTGTGAGTAACTTTGGAAGAACATGGGCACCCCTACTTGATACCTGTTGTAATTCAATAATTTAGAATTTAAACCTCTGTCTTAATAACTTCCTGCGAATAACCCCGTAGGGCTATCGCTCCCAAAGCACCCTAAATCTTTACGACTTTGACCGACGTAATGTCCTTATCGGCCAGCATCTCATTTAAAACCTCATCCCCAGGGGCCGAATCCAGATTCAGCACGCTCAATGCCTTCGATCCAGGCGCACTCCGACTCAGAGTCATACTGGCAATGTTCACCTTGTGCTTGCCCAGCAGTGTCCCGATCCAGCCCACGATCCCTGGACGATCCTTGTTTTCCATCAATAAAAGGAATCCCTCGGGTCGAGCCTCCATCCACTGGTCATTGATCCGGACGATGTGTGGACTCGTTCCAAAGAACGTTCCGCTCACCTCCGCCTCCTTGGAATCCTGCCCTGCCCTCACGGAAATCAACTCGGCATACTCCCCCGGTTCTGCCTTCTTGGTTTCGCTCAACTTCAGACCCAGATTCGCCGCCATCTTGGGGGCATTCACCTCGTTCACATCGCCCCCGCCCGCCCCATAGAGAAATCCCTTCAAAATGCTCCGGGTGATCGGGGTCGTGTCTTCCTCCCCGATTTTTCCTGCATAACTGATCGTCAACCGATCGCACCTCGCGGGGGCAATCTGCGACAGCAACCGGCCCAGCCTGAACCCAAACTCAATCTGTGGCCGCAGCTTGGCCATCGTCCGGGCATCGACACTCGGAATGTTCACCGCGTTCCGTACAGCGCCCTCGGTCAGATAATCCCGGATTGCCTCGGCAATCTCGATCCCCACGCTCTCCTGCGCTTCGGCGGTCGAGGCCCCCAAGTGCGGAGTCAAAATCACCTTCTTGTTCTTCCTCAACGGATGATCCGCCGTCAGCGGTTCCTCCTCAAAAACGTCCAGCGCCGCCCCGCCCACCTGACCCGCCTCAATCGCCTTAAGTAAAACCGATTCCGAAACCAACCCTCCTCTCGCACAGTTCACAATCTTCACTCCCTTGCGGCAAAGTTTCAGCCGCTCCTCACTCAAAATTCCTTTCGTCTCATCAGTCATCGGCAGATGCATGGTGAGAAAATCACAATGGGGCAACAGATCCTCCACCCGATCGATCAGTTCCACCTGCAAACTCCGGGCCTTCCCGGCCGAAAGATACGGATCATATGCCATCACACGCATCCCAAACGCAATCGCCCGGCGCGCCACCTCCCCACCGATTCGCCCCATCCCCAGAATCCCCAGCGTCTTTCCGTTCAGTTCCGTCCCTTGAAAACTTTTTCGATCCCACTGCCCTGCCGACATCGAGGCGTGAGCTTGGGGTAAATGCCGAGCCAGCCCCAAAAGAAGGGTAAAGGCCTGTTCGGCGGTGCTGACGGTATTGCCGGCCGGGGTGTTCATCACCACCACACCTTTTTCGGTCGCGGCATCGACATCCACATTATCCACCCCCACCCCGGCCCGACCCACCGCCCGAACGGTCGGACACCCCTGCAAAATGGTTTTGCTGACTTGGGTCTGACTGCGGACGATCAGGGCGTCACAGCCCTTCAGCTTTTCGAGCAGTTCCTTCTCCTTGAGAGTCGGACTTTCGATGACCTCAATCTGCGGACAGGCCTTGAGAACGTCCACCCCGCTGGGGGAAACCCCGTCCGTAACGAAAACCTTGAACTTTCCAGCCATCAAAAAGTTCTAGCAGACCTTCTCCGCAGGGCAACGCCCCACCAGCATAATTAAAATCCAACCCAACCAGCCAGAGAATCGATCTTTCTCAACGCCCTCCTTTCGGGTAAGGTTTTGCTTCAGCCACGGCTAGGTAGCTCAGTTGGTAGAGCAGAGGACTGAAAATCCTCGTGTCGGGGGTTCAATTCCCTCCCTAGCCACTTCCCTTCACCGGTTGGGCAAAGGGAATTGCGCATCGACCGATTTCAACCAATTCTCCAGGCGGTTGCGGAGCTCTTTCGCCCGCTCAGGCTCTGCCGATATCTTGTCTTTGCGTTCCCCCGGATCGGTTGCCACCCGATACAGCTCGTCATGGCCATCTTCATAAAAATGCACCAACCTGTAATCCCCACTCCGAATCGCACTGTGCGGTGTGGCCCCCCCTGGATGGTAGTGAGGGTAGTGCCAGAAAAGCGCATCCCGCTTCACCTTCTCTCCTGACTGCAGAAGTCCCGCTAGGCTCATCCCGTCCACCACCGAAGATAATGGCCGGATGCCCGTCATCTCCAAAACCGTCGGATAAAGATCCATCGTGATCACCGGATCGGATTCAACCTGGCCCGCCGGAGTCTTGCCGGGCCAAAGAACGATCAGCGGAACCCGCACGCCCCCCTCGTAAGCCGAGCCCTTTCCTTCTCGCAGGGGAGAATTGTCGGTCGGCCCGATCAGTCCTCCATTATCACTTGTGAAGATCACAATGGTATTCCCCTCCAGCTTCAGCCGCTTCAATGCATCACGAATTGTTCCCATGGCATCATCCACGCTTTCGACCATTGCCGCATAACCCGGATCGGCCTGCTTTCCGCCCGACTTATCCTTTGCCTTATACTTCGCCACCACATCCATCTTCCCTTGAATCGGTTGATGAACGGCATAATGCGCTAGATAGAGAAAAAAGGGATTGTTCTGGTTCCTTTCCATGAACCGAACCGCCTCGCTCGCCTCCCGATCGGTCAGATATTCTCCCGTCGACCCATCCTCCAACGTTGGAATCTGATAAGGGGAAAAATAGCTGGGGGGTTTGCCGGCGCTGTAGCCACCCAGATTTCGATCAAACCCTTGCCGATCCGGATAGAAGGCCTGATCGCCTTTGGGAAGATCCGGCGTCAGATGCCACTTACCAATGCTCATCGTGGTATACCCGGCAGACTTCAACTGCTCGGCTAGGGTCACCTCACTTAAGGGCAGGAATTGCTGCCAATCCGGCGGGCGGAGTTTCGCCTTGAGGTAATCATGGCCTGGAATCCAGTCGGTCAAGTGGAGCCGGGCAGGATATTTTCCCGTCATCAAAGCCGCCCGTGTGGGGGAACACACCGTGCATGCGGAATAGGCTTGGGTAAAACGGACCCCCTCCTTCGCCAGTTGGTCGATATGGGGAGTCTCATAAAATTTACTTCCGTAACAGGAAAGATCGGTCATCCCCAAATCGTCCACCAACAACAGAATCACATTCGGTGGCCGAGATTTCTCGGCTGCTCCTGTTTCGGCAAGAATAAATCCAAGAAAAAATGAAGTCAGAAGCCACCGAGCCAGCTTTTTCTCCATACCTATTTTCTAAACCGATCCAGTTTTCTTACAACCCTGTTGGAGCTTCATCCTTAACCCCTTCCTCCCCGAACCCCCAAGGATCTAATCCTGATCGCTTTTCGGCTGTTTTTTTGATATTCTAAAAACATGAGAGTTCTCGTCACCGGCATGATTGCAGGAATGGATGACGCCGATTATCTCCGGCGAGTCGTTGCCCTCGGCCAGCGCAATAACCGCGAAATCAAGGTTTACAACGCCATCGATGACTTCACGAAGGCCGGTAAAAAGCCGCTCGAGCGCCTCTTGGGCACGACGGACTACGTCTTCGAACTCACCCGCGAAAAAGAATACGAAAAAATCGGCTACGAGATTCAGAGAAATAATTATCAGGACGTCATTATCCGTGCCCCGGCCACAGTCGAATGGAACCGGATCAATCGCAAATTCAAGGATCAGCGAATCCTGCGAGATTTCATCAAACCGGACCTGATCGTCACCCTGATTGATGCCGAATGGGCCATTAAACTAAAACTCGAAACCCTTCAGGAGGCCGATCCCTTCCTCGTCGCCCTCAAACAGCGCAACCATACCCTGTACGACATTCTTTCCTGGATGAATGAGGAGGTCAGCCTCTCGGAAGATTGGGCTCGCTACATGGGCATCCCCCACTATGTCATCGCCGTGGGCGAACCCCCCGAAGCCCTCTACAAACTGGTCACCCACCCCAACCCTTGGGTGGTCTACGCCAGCTACTCGATGAGTTATGGCACACCCGAAAAACGAAAGGAGATCGACCAGATCATCCACCGGCTCCGTAAGTACGCCGTCATCGTGGATCCCCAATCGATCGAGATCGGCACCAACTTTGAGGGAGTCCCTGCCAGCGACCGCGAATCGATCTACGCATACACCGTCCATCGGGATTTGCACTGGTACGTCGGCAAGGTCCACGCCGTCGTGGCGATCCACCCCTACCCGGAACGACCCCCGCTTTCCACCGGCATGATGGATGAACTGGGCCATGCCCGGGACTACATGAAAGCCCGTTACATGATCTTCCCCCGAGGCGGTTTCAGCCCCTTCACCACTGACTCCTACATCGAAAAAGGCCACCTCTTTGAAACATCGGAAGACTTTTTCCACCATCTCGACGAGGTGGAAAAACGTCCGCAATTCAAAGACGAACTTGTCCTTCAGGGCGAATTTTTCAAAAATCAGTGAGATCGGTAGGGACGGTTATCCCTACCTGTCCGTACTCAAGCCTCAAATTTCACTGTACCTCGACCCAAACGGTACATTGAAACAACGGACCCTACCAGAAGTGAAAGCCCCGATGACACACACCAGCTCGACCCCTTCTCTTTTTTTTGATACATTTTTCAGATGTCCCTGATCCCTAGAATCACCGACACAACCGCCGCGCAGGACTTGAGTTCTCCGGAAATGCGGCGTTATGCCCGGCACCTGATCATGCCCGAGGTGACGGTGGAGGGTCAGCGCAAACTCAAGGCCTCTCGGGTTCTGGCCATCGGAACGGGCGGCTTGGGCTCTCCCCTCCTCGCCTATCTTGCCGCAGCAGGAGTTGGTCGGTTGGGCATCGTTGATTTCGACCGGGTGGACGAGTCCAATCTCCAACGCCAGATCATCCACCGCCAAACTTCCATCGGACAAGCCAAGGTAGAATCGGCCCGCCGCACGATTGCCGAACTCAACCCCCACGTGGATGTCGTGACCCATGAAATCGCTCTTCGTTCCGACAATGCCCTCGAGCTTTTCCGCGACTACGATGTGGTGGTCGACGGCACCGACAATTTTCCCACCCGCTACCTCGTCAATGACGCCTGTGCCCTTTTGGGCAAACCGAACGTCTATGGTTCCATCTTCCGCTTCGAAGGACAGTGCACCGTCTTTTGGGCGGAAAAAGGGCCCTGCTACCGCTGTCTCTACCCCGAACCACCCCCTCCCGGCAGCGTCCCCAGCTGCGCAGAGGGTGGCGTTCTTGGCATTCTCCCCGGCGTGATTGGCGTTCTGCAGGCCATCGAGACGGTCAAACTCATCCTCGGCATCGGGGATCCCCTGATTGGCCGCCTCCTTCTTTTTGACGCCTTAAAAATGCGCTTTAAGGAGATGAAGCTGCGGAAAAATCCAGAATGCCCCATGTGCGGACCAAAAAAGACCATCACCGGCCTGATCGATTACGAACAGTTCTGCGGGGCCCCCGCCCGTGAAGGCCCCGTGCAGGATGCGCCGAAAGTTCCCGAAATCACCTGCGCTGACCTCAAAAAGAAAATCGATGCGAAGAAATCCTTTGTGCTGATCGATGTTCGCGAACCCCACGAATATCAAATCTCCAAGATTTCCGGCTCCACCCTGATTCCCTTGGGCGAGATTCCGAAACGTTGGCAGGAGATTCCCAACGACAAGGAAATCGTGATTCACTGCAAGGCGGGCATCCGCAGCGCCAAAGCCCTCCTTTTTCTTCAGCAGCAGGGATACAAGAACATGCTTAACCTCAAGGGTGGCATCGATGCTTGGTCGGAAGAGATCGATCCTTCCCTGCCCCGCTATTGAATCTTCTTTCCCTCATCCCCCTGATTCTTGGCCTCGCTCTGGCCAGCCTCCATGCAGCAGGAGAAGCCAAACTCCATATCGGAGATCATGCGTTGACCGTCGAACTTGCGGTGAACCCGACCGAGCAGATGACCGGCCTGATGAATCGCGAGTCCTTGAAATCGAATCATGGAATGCTTTTTGTTTTTCCCGAACCTAAGCAGGCCTCTTTTTGGATGCACAATACCTCCATCCCTCTCGACCTCGCTTTTCTGGATGAAGACGGATTGATCCTGGAAATCATTCCCCTTGTTCCCTTCGAGGAAAAACCTGTTTTGAGTAAGTCCTCGAAAGTCAGCTATGCCCTCGAAGTCAGTCGCGACTGGTTCGCCAGCCGCAACTTGAAGGCCGGCCTGATAGTCTCCGGAATTCCAAAATAACTACCCCCAGATCTGCCGATCCAAGGTCCGGTACTGGATCGCCTCCGCCAGATGATCGAGCAGAACCTTCTCGCTCTTTGCCAAATCGGCAATCGTCCGGGCGACTTTCAAAATCCGGTCCAAAGCCCGCGCACTAAGAGAAAGATCTGTCATCGCACTGGAAAGCAGATCTTTGCTTTCCCGATCCAGCGGAACCCGTTTTCTCAACTCCCTTGGCCCCATCTGCGCATTCGCATATACCGTTCCGCCGAAACCAAACCGTACTCTTTGCACTTCCCGGGCCGTCTCCACACGTTTTTGAATCGTGACGGATGATTCCCCAGGTTGCTCAGACAGAAGGTGTTCATGCTTCATCGCCGGCACTTCCAGATGCAGATCAATTCGGTCAAGGAGCGGGCCGCTAATTTTATTCAGATACCTCCGGGCGGCCTGACTGCCCGTCGACTGCTCCACATTCCCGCGAGGAGTTGGATTCATAGCGGCGACAAACATAAAACGAGCCGGAAACGTCATTGTTCCCGAAGCCCGCGATATAGTGACCTGTCCGTCCTCCAATGGTTGCCTCAACACCTCCAAGGCCGACCGCTTGAACTCGGGCAGCTCATCCAGAAAAAGCACCCCATGATGGGCCAAGCTTACCTCTCCGGGGGCAGGATTTGTTGAACCCCCAATCAAACCGATATCGGAAATGGTGTGATGCGGACTTCGAAAGGGTCTTTCCCGGACCAAGGAATCTTCCGACCGCAATAAGCCGGCAACGCTATGAATCCGGGTGGTCTCAAAAGATTCCTCCATGGTCATCCTTGGCAGAATTCCCGGAAGCCTTTTCGCGAGCATGCTTTTGCCCGAACCGGGTGGACCGATCATTAACACGTTATGGTTTCCGGCCGCGGCGATTTCCAGAGCACGTTTGACCGTTTCCTGCCCCTTCACTTCGGAAAAATCCACCGAAACAGGGTTTTCCTCATGCTTTCTTCGCTCGTGAGATAGAGCTTCTCCAATCGGTGGCGGATGAACTTTTCCCTCAATCACCTCCGCGGCTTCGCGAAGATCTCGGACCGGCACGATCTTGACCCCCTCCACTGCTTTCGCCTCCAACGTATTCGCCGAGGGCACAATCAGTCCTTTGGTTCTGCGTTCCCGCGCCAACAGGGATATCGCCAATGCACCCCTTACCGGTCGGACCTCCCCGTCCAAAGCCAGTTCCCCGATCACCATCCATTCCGCCAAACGATCCTTACAGATCTGACCAGAACAGGCCAACAAACCCAACGCAATCGGCAGATCGAAGCAAGGGCCGGCTTTCCTCAAGTCGGCGGGCGCAAGACTGGCGGTGATAAAACCATCCGGACAAAAGTATCCGCTATTCCAAACTGCCGCCTTGACCCGTTGCCGCGACTCTTTCACCGCCGTATCGGCCAAACCGACAACGACAAAGTTTTCCTTTCCGTTCCCTGCATCCACTTCCACCTCTACCGGCAGGGCTTCCACCCCCACCACCGCCGCCGACCACGTACTGGCAATCTTCCTCATCGGCTCCACCCCACCCCCGCTTCATTCAGCGTGAAGGCATGTTGGATCCATCGACAACGAGGAATCAATCCAGGGGCAAAAAGAACCTCCACGATATCAAAGCGCACGGGAGGAGGTCGGCAGCAAAGCTCCCTCAGATATCGGTTCGCAGCGGCGATGATCCTTCTCTGTTTCTCCCAGGTGACCGAATCCTGGGGCTTGTTTCGGGCCAGATAGTGACGGGTTTTGACCTCGATCATCACCAACTCCCCCCGATCCCTGCCAATCAGATCTATCTCTCCCATACGGGTCCGATAATTCCGTGCAAGAATCTTGAACCCCGAGCGTCGAACATAGCGGGCGGCCACCCTTTCCCCGTGGTTACCGGCCCTTCGCGTGTTCGTCCAAGCCGGGCAAGGTCGCCGATCCCACGGGTAAAAACGATCGCCGATGAATCGGACAAGGTCCGTGATCGGCCAAAGCGCGAAGATGTTGCTGCGTACCGTAACCCCGGTGACTGCCAAATCCATATGTGGGATATAACTGGGAGAATTCCGAAAGGATTCGGTCCCGGGTGACTTTTGCGATGATGGAAGCGGCGGCGATGGAGGGACAAATCCCATCTCCCCCCACGACGGCCACATGTTCCCGCCCCAGATGCTTGGCGTGCGTGCCATCCACCAGGACAACTCCATCGTGATCCCCTAACCCTTCCAGAGCGCGCTTCATGGCCCACTGGCTGGCCACCAGAACATTGTGTTTTTCAATCTCTTCGATCGAGGCCTCGCCCACCGCCCACTTCCCCAGTTTCTCCCGGGCCAAAAGTGTAAAAAGAATCTCCCGATTTTTGGGGCTTAGTTTCTTGGAATCATCCAGACCGGGAACTTCGGTTCCGAATTGGTGAAACCGATAGGCTGCGGCAACCACCGGACCTGCCAAGGCTCCGCGCCCCGCCTCATCCACCCCGACCGCAGCGGAATTCCCCGCGTGCGACTTTTCCGCTTTCCAGAGCGGGGGAATCTCTTATTTCTTTCTGGTTTCGACCACTTCCCGAACAGCCATGTCGGAGCGGTTCCGCAGATAAAAGAGTTTGGCGCGGCGGGGATTCCCTTTAGTTTCCACCTCGATCTTTTCGATCCGGGGAGAATGCAGGGGGAAAATACGCTCCACCCCTTCGCCGTAACTGATCCGGCGAACGGTAAACTGCTCGTTCAGGCCGCGTCCCTTCCGGGCAATGACGGTTCCTGCGAAAAGCTGGGTCCGTTCCTTGTCCCCTTCTTTCACCTTGGTGAAAACCTTGATTTTGTCGCCCACCCCGAAACCGGTGCGGCCTTCTTTAAACTGTTCCTTTTCGATGGCTTCGATGACCTTTGCGCTCATTTGTTCTCCTCCTTGGAAAACGATAATCCTGCCTGCTTTTTTCCCTCAAGTAAATCCCCTCTTCGTGCCTGGGTCCGGGCCACCGCCTGCGCCTTCTGCCATTTCCGGATCTCCGCATGGTGCCCGGACAACAAAACCTCCGGTACCTGCATGCCGCGAAAGACTTCCGGGCGGGTATATTGAGGCCCCTCCAAAAGTCCCTCTCCCTCAAAAGAATCCGCCCCGGCCGAATCCTCATTCCCCAACACCCCCGGGATCAGACGAACCATGGCATCGATCAGGGTGAGTGCCGGCAATGTCCCGTTGCTCAGAATATAATCCCCGACGGAAATCTCCTCATCGATCCATCCTTGGCGGACCCGTTCATCAATCCCCTCGTAATGGCCGCTGATCAGGAGCAGGCGGGAATGCGTTTCGACAAACCTCCGCACCATCGGTTGATCCAAACGGGAACCCTCGGGAGTGAGAAAAACAACATGGGCGCGGTTTTCGCCTTCGCCCCGCAGATGTTCAATCGCATCGACCAAGGGTTCCGCCTTCATCACCATCCCGGGTCCTCCCCCGAAGGGTCGGTCATCCACCGTATGGTGCTTGTCTTTCGCGTAGTCCCGGAGCTGGTGAACCCGGATTTCCACCAGCCCGGCGCGCTGGGCGCGACCCAGAATACTTTCGGCCAAGACCCCGTGGGCCATCGCGGGAAAAAGGGTGAGGAGATCGATCTTCATGCGGCCATCTCGTCATGTGAGCCGTCTTCCACTTCAACAAAAACCCGCCGACCATCCCGGCTGGCAGCGTTCAGGAGGGAGCGGATGGCCTCGATAGTCCGGCCATTGCGTCCGATGATACGGCCGAGATCTTCGGGGTTAACGCGGATGCGGAAAAGAATGCCCCGATCGTCCGAGGTCTCTTCGACGTCTATTTCTTCGGGATGGGTGACGAGACGGCCGAGGACAAGCTCAAGGAAATATCGCATGAAAATCTTGTCCTCACCGGAAACTTAAGCCTTGGTGGCTTTGCGGGCTTTGCGGATAAAACTGGCAACGGTATCGCTCGGCTTGGCGCCTTTGCCGACCCAATGATCGATCCGGTCCAGCTTGAGCTTCATGCCCTCCTGCTTCCCCATGGGATTATAGGTGCCCACCATCTCGAGAAAACGGCCATCACGCGGACTTTCCTTGTCCGTCACCACCACACGAAAGTAAGGACGATTCTTTTTCCCTTCTTTCCGCAAACGAATCACCACCGCCATAGAGTTATCTCCTTTGTCGCGCCAACTCGGTGTCTTGCGGCTCTTGAAAAAGAGCGGGTGCGCAGGACGTTGACGAAGAGGGAATAATATCGAAAACCATGCCCTTATCCAAGGACAAACTCCCCCTGCCTCATTCTTTCCCGACAGCCAACTCCTCCACACACTCCAACCATGAATGAATCAACCAACCATGAATCTCCTGAATCCTCGATGTGTCCTCACTCGGCACAACAATCGCATGATCACACTGAGCTTTTGCCGGCCCACCTTCCTTTCCTAAGGCACCTATAATCAGCATGTTGCGTCTTTTTGCAACTCCGATGGCCTTTAAGATATTGGGGGACTTCCCACTAGTGCTGAAAACAATCAAAACATCGCCTTTTTGCCCAAACGCCTCCACTTGCCGCGAAAACACATCCTCGAAGGACCAATCATTCGCGATGCAACTCATGGCCGAACCATCAGCACAGAGGGACAATGCGGGCAGGGCCTTTCGATTCCTGCGGTAACGTCCCGTCATCTCTTCGGCAAAATGCATCGAATCGGCCGCGCTACCACCATTCCCGCAGGTCAGCACCTTCCCCCCGGCTTTGACCCGCTCCGCCAGCGCACGGCCGGCGGCTTCCACCGCCGGAATCAAGGAGTGACACCGCTTGACGGTCTCTTCCAATGCGGAAAGATCATGGGCGAGGTTCATAAAGGTGCTATTCCTAGATTCGCACGGAACATGAAAATCGTCGAAAAATATCTTTGGCGCTCCGTCCTGGTGCCTCTGGGCTTCGTGATCACCGCCCTTTTCGTTTTGTGGCTGATGTTCGATATTTTCGACAAGCTCGGACGGCTCGTGGAAAAAAATCCTCCCCTCCCCCTGCTCGCCAAATACTTCCTCATTCAGCTTCCGGATCTGGCCCAATCCATCCTCCCGGTCGCCGTTCTTTTTGCCACCCTCTATGTTCTGGCTTACTTCTCGAGGCACCGGGAATCCGTTGCTCTGCTGGCTTCGGGCATGAGCCCTGTCACCTTGGCCAAACCTTTTCTCATCTGCAGTGCAGGGCTCTCCGTGATTCTCTATTTTCTCTCCTTTTCCCTATCCCCCACCGCCCAAGCCGGAAGAGAAAAAGTGAAAAAGCAGATCAAAAAGGAGTCGATGGAGGAAAGCACCTTCCGACAGATCGTCTACCGCTCCCCCATTTTACCCGGAGCAAACCAGGGAAGCATCTGGTACATCGGGCAAATTCAACTGAAGGAAAAAAAAGCCGAAAACCTGGAAGTCCTCTTTCGCACCGAACCAGAAGGCAGGGACATTTCAAAAATTTTCGCCAGCACCGCCACCTACCGAAGTGGCCTTTGGCATCTCCAGGGCGCCCGCCGGGCTGATTACGATCCAGTCACCGGAAAGGAAACCTTGGGTCCGCTCCTAGAGGAACTCGTCCTTCCAGAACTGACCGAGCCCCCGGAAACCCTCGCCGCCAAACTTCTGCCCCCGGATGAGTTGCCTTGGCCTGATGTGGTCCGTTTGGCCTCGGATCAGGGCAGGCTGAACGATCGACTGCGGGCTCCCTACGCCACCGAACATTGGAACCGATTGGCCTACCCCTTGGCCTGCCCACTTCTCTGCCTCTTCGGAGTTGCTTTCGGCATGACGGATGCCCGTCGGAATGTGGCAGCCACGATCTTCAGCAGCGTTTTCGTCCTATTCGGTTTCTTGGTATGGAACCGGCTTTCCATCGCCCTCGGGCAAGGAAACCGAATTCCCGCTTTTCTTGCAGGGACTAGTGCGATCATTCTCTTCGGTATGGGTGGCTTTTATGTCTTTGCCGAAAAAGTGGGTTGGCTCTGGGAACTTCAAGGCTGGAGCGAACGGCACCCCAAAGCGGCTGTCTGGCTACGCCGAGTGGGCCTGGTTCAATGAGATTTCCATTTTTTGTTTGCCTGCTCGCCTGTTCCCCCTTGGCTCAAGGACAGGAATCTCTTCCCGCTCCGGCCTCGGACCCAATGTCAGGGGCAAATCCATCTTCCACCACAAACTTGGCCGTCCCTCACGAAGCCCCGAAAAAATCTGAAACTCCTGAAGCAAAGACACCCGCTCAACCCACCACCGGGAAAACCCAGGATCCCATGGCAGGCGCCTCAGCAACGAATTCAACCACTCCCGTTGGGGAGAAAAAAAATGACCCCATGGGTGGTGGCGCCGCCGCCACTCCTCAGGATCCGATGTCCGGTTCTGCAGCGTCCCAGGGTCAGCCTCCGCCGGCGGCAAAAACCCCACCCAAACCACCTCTCACACCGGAACTCGCCAACTTGAATCTCCCTGAAGATGTCACAGTCGAGAATTCGGATCCGGATCAAGTGATCTTTCTCCCGGCCGGAACATACCGTCAAATCCTCCAATTTCCCATCGACTCACCATTGATGCAAAAAACCCAAGCCACACGGAACCGCCACGGTCCGGAAATCAAGGTCGAGGAGCTTTCGACAAATCTAGCTCCCCCCAACCTCAAGCCGATTTGGATCCGTTACGAAGGGTTGGAAAAGATCAAAATCGGACAAGATGAGCGCCGGGGCGGCATTGATCTTCCCGTCCGTGGGCCTGCCGATCTCAAGCCCCACCTCTGGTATGCCAAGTCGGAAACGGCGGATGCGTGGAGTTCTCTTTTCTACTTTGTCTTTGGCGGAGCTGGTTACAGCGTGGCAAACCTCGCAGGCTGGTCGGTCGGAAATACCCGCGAAATCCCTGTGGATTTTGCCTACCGCCTGATTCGCAAATAGCGCAAATCTCAGGAAACTTCAATTGCCCCCGGGGGGATTTACGGGGGTGTCTACGGGGGTATCTAAGGATGCTGTCGTGGGGGCACCTGCCGTTGGATTCAAAGGCTGTCCGTCCACCCTAAGAATTCTCGGGGTCACAAAAATCAGAGTATTCTTCTTGATGGCCTGTTTTGTCTTACCCTGGAAGGCTCGACCAAATAACGGGACATCCCCGATTAGAGGAACCTTTTCATCGATCGTCTGAATATCCTCACGGAGCAAGCCTCCCAACAGGAGGGTGTACCCATCACTCACTTCAACCTGAGGTACTGATACATCCCGGCGAATGAAGACGGGTTGCTGAATGTTGTTCGTTAGAATTGTAACTTGAGAATCGAAGTAAGTTGCCGCATAAGCCGAGTTAATTTGAGTTCCGTAATTGATAAAGCCTTCAAAATCTACAAATGTCGGGAAAAGTTTAAGGAGCACCCGCGTCCTGTTCCCGGTAATATCAGGCTCGACTCCCATTGTTATCCCGAGCGGATTTTCATCTTTATCACTCATAGTCGAGGGAAAAGATCCAATAACGGTTTCGGGTCCAGGCACAGCTGTCTGAGTACCACTCCCCGCTGGAACGAAGGTTCGGATACTACTTTGAGGAGCATTATACTCTTTTACATATCTGAACTCTTGCACGACCTGGATATTGCCCCTATGGCCCCTTTGCAAAACAATCGAAGGGTTAGCGAGAACATTTGCACTGTTTTTCTGGGAAATCGCCGTGATCATCGCGCGTAACTGCATCCCGTTCAGAATGGTCCCGCCCAAATCCATGGTATTGAGGGCATAGCTGGAAGCTTGATTAGTCCCCGCAAGCACCCCGTTTTGGAGAAACGATTGGAGCGTATTGTTCGGGAGAAGGCCCACGCCCTGAATCTGATTCAGTTGGGCGTTTACACCGACCTGCTTTGAACCTCCAGGGGTATCTCCATTACTCCCCGGAATCAAACCTTGAGGGACGGGCGAAAGGAGATTGATGCCCGAACCACCCAAAGTGGAGTTTGCGGTGATGCTGTCCAAATCACTCTGGTTGATTTCCACCAAGCGAACCCCAACTTGAATCAGAAGTGCCTCCTCCTCTGCTGCACTGATCAACTGCCCAATGAGATCCAACATTTCGGCACTGTTCGCAACTCTCAACTGACACGTGCTCTTATTGTAAATGGCGTAAGCTCCTTTTGGAAACTTAACCCCGAGAGCTTCAAGTTTGGCTTGTTCATTTTGAGAGGAGGATGTTTTAGATTCATCAGTCAGACTAGCTCCCTTTGGAGCAAGAGAGTTATCAGTCAAAGCCCGACTTTCAAAAAAAGCAGTATTGACCGTAAAAGATCTAGTAATCAGATCGGACCGGTTTTCTACTACTGGCGAAAAGTTAATTCCGACTTCGGTTCTGCGAGCCTTAACCCCGGCGATTTCTGCAACATATCGAACCACTTCGGCCAATGAAACTTGCTTCAACTTGAGGTTGATAGGCTTAGAATCAATAATATCAGAACTTACCACAAAATTGACTCCTGTCTTCTCTGGCCCCGGATCATACGTTCTACTCAGATTAACGAGTGACTTTCGAACGCCCTCTAAATCCACATCGGCAAAGTCGATTTGAGGGATAATTGTGCTCTGCAACTTCATTTCCAAATCATAGGTTGCGGATGCCGTCATTGGTCCGGCTATATTAATTCCTCCAGCATATTCACCCCGGGTCGGGTAGATATTGTTCCAAGCCTCTCTTACCTCCCTCTTCCTCTCGAGGTTTGAAAGATCTCTGACTTTGTCGGCCACCAAAGCCCTTTCTTGATAGATTTTCCGAATCCCTTCAGTGGCCACGCTATTAAAGGGATCAAGTCGCAAAACATCTTCATATCGTCGCTCCGCCTCACCCAGCTGCCCCGTTTCACGAAATGCTTCGGCCTCCTCCAAACCGGTCCGCACCCCCCCCAAACGATCAAAGAAGTTTGTTGTCAGGGCGGGGTTAACAGGCTCATTCCCCTGGGTTCCTCTTCGAAGGATTTCTTCACTAGCCCGCAATTGCTCGGTTGCCTTTTCGTTGGCAGGTTCATATCGAAGCGAGGCTAAGGCCCATTTTCTGGCTTCAGGCCAATTGTTATTCTGCGCGGCACTTTCTGCCAAACTAGCTTGTAATTTTGCCAGAGTTTGGCGTACCTGGCGACCGAGGGCTGTATCGCGCAACGCATCCGGAGTTGCCAGATAAGCCTTCTCCAACTGCTTGCACGCTTCCACACCCCTTCCCTCCCGCGCTAACACATCACTTCCCCGATATGCCGCTTCAAGGGGTTGTAGCATCTGCTCTCGTCTCTTGGCTTCCTTTCCGTTCTGATCATCTACCGGTGCCGCTAATGAAGAAAAGGTTCCCACACAGATGAAAAGCAGGGAGCAAAAGTGGATTAGTTTTTTCATGGAACGGATGGCATCATTTCTGCGGAATTCCCTTGGGCATATTCCGGATTCACATCATCATCTGGAAACACCAAAGTCCCATCGGTGTTCACAATTCGTAATGTGCAGAAAATAACCAAATTGGTTTTAATTTTTTGCGAAGCCTCACTTCGAAAAAACCGACCCAGCAGGGGAATGTCCCCCAACATAGGAACCTTATCATCCACCAACTGGACGGAATCAGAAATCAATCCACCCATACCAACAGTTTGGCCATCAAGAATTCGAACCCTTGTTTCTAATGACTTTTTGTTGAATATCGGGACTAAATAGGGTGCCGCACCAACTACAGTTGTGACGGGAACAACTGCATCGGCTACTGTGACGCCGCCTACTACTACGGCAGGTGTTCCAAAATCAACGCTTGAAATCAGTGCTCCATAGTCAATGAAACCTTCGAAATCCGTCACCTCAATGTTATCGAAACGCAAATCAACTGCCCGAGGTATTCCCGTAGACTGAGGAGTCACCTCCAAGATAGTGCCGATATCCCTATAATTAAAATTAGTTGGATTTGACGGCAAAACAAAACCGGCTCCTGTACCTGAATCATTCTGTGGAATTTGTGGAGCCGTGTAACTCATGGGATAAAACATCCTTCTGGAAATAATAATCTTTGACTTATTGCCGTTGGTCATAGTGACACGAGGAGCAGCCATCAGATCTTTGCCGATAGCGTTCTGGAGAAGTTGTAGCATGGCGGCGAAGCCCCTGCCAAAAACAGATGCATTCACCCCCACTTGATTCGAGGCGTATTGAGGATACGTTGAATCTAAGAGAGCTTGAAGAGCGGTCAGAGATCCACCACCCGGACTAAAGCCGGAGGTTCCCCGCAAACCATCGGTACCACCAGAGGCGCTATTTGGAGTGAAAGGCACACCTGGGATACCCGGAGCAGGTATCGAGGTGTTCCCGTTCATCTGCAGGTTAAAGGTGAAATTCTTGACGTCATTTTCCGTAAACGAAAGAAACTTTGTTTCAACTTCATACTGCTTGGGTGGAGGCTCAGCCTCACTGTCGCGAATCCACTGATCGATAATATCCAGTTCCCTGCGGGTGCTTCGCACAACCAACTTGCTTGTTTCGCGAAAACAAACTTGCGAAGAGTCTTTAACATCTGTGGATGCACCAATTTTCTCCAAAACCATTTTTCCCAGAGCCAGCGGGGTCATTCCTAGCAAGGAACCTGTCGTCGGTTCCAACTGAGCCAGAAGGGTAGGAGGAAGACTGAAGCTTCTGGTTTCCAACTCACCTCCATATTCCGTAATTGGTAAAATTAAAACAGTCTGATTACCCTCCGCCTGATACCTTAATTTCTCAGAACCACGAACCTGCTCGCAGAGAAATTTTAACACCAATTGCAGTGGGGTATCGTGAAGGTCCAGCGAAACAACCGCATTTTCTGGATCACTCCCATCAGCCGGCCTTGGTAAGCGCAAAACAAAGTTTATGCCCCTTTTCTTGGGATCGTTTAATTCGGTCAGGCGCTGTATTTCCCGCACCGCGTCTCGAATGGGTTTCTCAGAAAAAACCACCTCAGGAAGCTTGATGCTCATGAGAGACTTCATCGTTTCACCTGCCTCAGAATTAACGGCAGAAGCTGTAGAACGCTTCTTTTTTGGATCAGTTTTTGCAGTAAGCGGAGGGACCCAGGCTTCGGTCACCTCCGCCATGGCTTTTTCCCGGCTTGCGGCATACCGTTTGTCGGCCGCCAAAATCCTCGCTGCCTCGATCTTTTCGATTTTCTTCCGGGCTGCCTGATTATACGGGTCAATTCGAATAACATCATCCAGACGCTTTCGGGCTTCGACATACTGCCCCGTCTCGGTGAGTTGATCTCCAAAAGCCAGCAATCTCTTAATCTCCTCGGTATTCGCAACCAGATCCGCGGTTGCTGCCGAATTCCCTTGGAATGGATCGGCCTCCAAAGTCACGGATTCCTGCATTTTGGCCGATTCCTGGGCCACGGACCGGTTGCGGGGATCCAGATCCGCTGCCTGCTTCATCAGCGCCGTGGCCTCCGCATTCTTCCCATCCTTCTTCATGGCCAAAGCACGGGCCGCCAGCGATTTTGCCACACCTATGCGGGCCCTCTGATGAAATCCTCCCGTATTGGCTTGCGGATCGGTTTGCGTCATCACCAATCGGAATTTGGCTTCCGCTTTCTCCCACTCCCCCGCCAGATAGAGTTTTTCTGCTAAGTCCAGATTTGCAGTCAGGCGGGAGGTCTCTTCATTTCGACGGTCAATCTCCCTCTGGGTTATCTCCTCGGTCGTCAAGGGGCGGACTGCTACTTCCTCCTGGCTGATCCCCTCTGTCGCCTCCTCCGCATGAATCGGGAATAAACCCAGAAGAAGCAGTAAAAAGAAATAGCCAAAGCGATTCACAAGTCCTTTACCCTAGGGGATAAGGAGGGAGATAGGTCAACGAACCTTCGGATCCCTGGTGAAGAACTTGCGAATGACTAGGGAGTTTTGGGGAGAATATCCACAGCCTCGCCACCCGGCCGGATTTCGAGGGAGACCTTGCTGGGGGTTGCTCCCCTGACCAAAAACGTTTTTCCAGCATAATCAAAAGATTGGCCGACCCGATAAGGCCCCATCTCCCCTTCTCCGGGCACCGAGGAAACCAGACGCACATCTCCAACATTCCAGACCGCTCCTCGGCTGATATTGCCTTCGTTGAGCATCACCTTCACCAACCCCGCCAAGCCGTCCTGCCTATCAAGGATCAGCGCCGAATCATCATATTCTACTTCAATCTGCGTCCTTGGATCAATCCGTTTTCCCCGGTCTTCCTTATACTCTTTAACGACAAAGGGAATGACGTGGGCACATCCCGACTTCTTGGCCTTTTCGGGGTTGTCTCCTTCCAATATATCCACGATCCCCGCACTGCCCACCACGACCCATCGTTTGTCACCCACAACAACGGTTTTCTCGATGTTTTTTCCGTCTTTCCCAAGCTTGAATCGCAAGGTGTACTGCCCCTGACTTTTCCCGGTAAAACTCACAAGAAGCATTTTTTTATCCACGGCCGAGATCCTGACTTTGACCCACTTCGACGGGCTGCTCGCAGGATCCCGCGGATCCGTTTTTTTGTCGTACTCCTCCTTGTTCGTAAAACCGTCCTGATCCTCATCCTGGGAAGCCACTTCAGGATCTTCCGGCGAAAATCCGTATTTTATTTTCCACCCCACCTCAATGCCATCTTCCGTGACTTGGGCCGGGTTCAGGGCTTGAACCGTTTCGGCCTGTTTCGGAAGAAAAACCAAAGTTCGGGAAACCAGCACGCGGTGTTTTTCAAGCCCACCGGCGGTTACCGCCTTTTTTTGCGTTCCTACTTCTGTGATTCTTTTCTCAATCGTTGTCCACTTTTGCTTGATCTCGGCCAAGGCAGACTTTCCCCCGCCTTGGGCAGCTTCCATGCTTGGCAGATCTCCAGGACGAAAAATTGCAAAGCCAACGGCGACGAGCCCAAGAAAGGACAAGGCCACCACCCCACCCATCAACCAGGGAGATGGCTTCACGTGGATTTTCCTTTTTCGGGAGCTTTCCCGGGATTCGGGGCTCTCCACCCCACGAAATCGACCCGAAGAAGCACTTTCACCCTCTCTTTTCCTGCCAAGACCAGCAACAAAGGCGGTTTCGCTTCTCCTAACTCTGGACTCTTTTCTGCGCCAAATTTTTTCGCCACTTCGCTTCGTTTTGGAAAATCCTTTTGCTCACTTTCGAGCCGAAGATCCGAAAGGATAAAAAGCCATGGGTCGGTGGCCAATTTGCGGATAAACGCATAAAGCACCTCAGGGGAACACTCGAACTGCAGTTCGTAACTTTCCCGAATCGGTCCGGTTTCTGCAGGCCCGGCTTTCGGTTTCCCCCCCCCTTCAGGATTCACCACGGCTTTGACTATTGGAACTTTCAGAAGGTGCAGCAGGCACTGAGTGGGATACTCTTCTCGCGCCCCTTCCTTCGTATCGATCAGAAGACCCGTCAATCGTTCGGCCACAGACAGTTGGCGCGCCAGCGAAGGAATCTCTTCCTCTGTGGGATTGGAGGACTTGTAATCCTGCAGACCAAGATAGAAATCATCGGCCAAAATCACCTTGTTGTTGTTTCCTTTTTTCCCTCCCCGTTTCCGGATCTGCTCGTTTGCCTCAATCAGTTTATCTTTCCACTTCAGGGGCGTTGTAGACCATTCCTGTCCCTGCCCGGAAGCTTGAGTCAGTCCATCCCGCCAGCTACCCACCATGGCCTCCTCATGTAGGGCCAACTCACCCCCGAACTTCGCCATTTCCGTAGCCTCTTGATTCGCAGCTTTGATACCTCCCGGTCCTCCCAAAATCGATGCCAGTTCAGGCTTCATTTTTCGGTCCGCCAAAGCCTGCGCTTGATTTTGGGCCTCCCCCATCGCCATCCAACCAAAAATTCCAAGTCCGACCGCTACCAGAAGAAATACGCCTCCGACCGCCGCTCCGATAATTTGTTCCCGGGTAAACTGATTTTTCATTTCGCCCCCTGTTTGGCCGGAGCACCGGAAGATCCCGCACTCCCCATCGGCCAATCCGCCTTCATGCTGAATTTCAGAGCCACCTGTTCCGTCTTTCCGTCCGCAGATCGTTCGGGAGCTTCTTGCTGGGTCACCACTACTTTTTGCAGTACCCCTCCTTTTTCCAGCGCGGCTCGGAATTCCTCCACAATTTTTGCATCCAGCTCCTCTGATTTTGTTTCGAAAAATCCACCGATCTCAAGAATGGGACTGCCCGGCTTGGCCCCGGCAGGGCCGGATTGCCCTCCACCCTCCTGTCCCGGTTCGGATGCCTTGAGCCCTAATTGCGTAATCCACAACCCCGGGAGAATCCGTCCCCGAATTTCTTCCAGAAGCATGGGCCACCTCATCCGCTCTTCCTCCAGAGCCATCGCCTGTCCGGTCAGCCGGAGAGTTTCATCTAGTTTTTTCTGCTCCCCCTGGACTTTGGTCAAGGCCACTTCAGCCGCCTCGACTTCGGTGGTTTGCGGCCCCAGAAGCCCCTGAATCCTTCCTCCCTGCCAGAAACCGTGGATCCCCGGTAGCAACAATAAACCCGCAACCCCCAGCCCGGCAGCGATCAGGGCCGGCCTGTCTTTTGTCAGGGCCGCGGAAGCTTTTTGGGAAGAGTTCAAGACATTGATCCGACATGGGCTATCCGGAAGGGAGTGGAGAGCGGCTCCGACCAGACAAGCCCAGGAGGGAAAGGTTTTGACCAACTCCCCCTGAGCTACCCCCGCCCCAATTCCGATCCTTCGGAAAGATTGAAAATATTCCACTGGAATTTTGAGTTTTTCACGGAAAAAAAGATCGGTCAGTCCCAGACTTGATCCCCCTCCGGCCAAAAGGGCCCGGGTCGGACGCCCTCCAGCCTGCTGACTCCGGTAAAAAGTCACGGAGCGTTCGACCTCCGTATGCAAACGGGTCATTACCCCGCGGGCCAACTTACTGATCCGCGCGGCCTGCTCGTCCGCCGCCTCTTCATAAGCCCCACCGGGGTGGACAAACCCTTTTGCTTTTTTCAAAGTTTCCGCACCCGCAAAGGATTCTTGCAGTTCGTTGGCAATGGCCTGGGTGACGGAGGCTCCCCCCAACGGAACAATCCGGCAAAAAACTTTTTTCCCTTCAACAATCACAATGTTCGTCGCCCTTGCCCCGATCTCCAGAATAAGCGTGCAGGTTTCCACCTCTGGATAGTTGTAACGGAAGGCGTTGATCAGAGCAGTTGGAGCCAGTTCGACCGTATCCGTGCGCAGACCCGCTTTCGAGGCCGCCGCCATGGTCTCCTCCACCATGTCCCGTTTCATAGCCAGAATCAGAGCCTCCAACTCTCCCGGATTCCCTTCCCCGGGGGCAAAAAGCTGAAAATCCCAGCAGGCCGCCTCAATGGCCGGAATGGCCTGCTGGGCTTCAAAGCCCACCATTTGTCCAACTTGAGAAGGATCCGTCAGGGGCAATTTGATCATTCGTGTGAAAACAGAGGGTCCCCCGAGACAAACCGTAGCGGATCCTGATTTGATTCCGGCTTCTTTGATCAAATTCTCGACTCCCTGCAACAGGGCCGGAAAGAGATCGCCCGCTTTGGAGGGATCAACCCCCAGTTCCTGCGAACGAAAATGGTTTAATACTGGGCCACCTCGGCTGTCGGATACGATTTCCGCGACCCGGAGGTTCGAAGCCCCCACATCCAAAATGATTTTACGCGGAAAGGTTGCCATAAAAGCGGGCTCTGACTTCAGGGCTTTTTCGGCTGAGGATACCGCTTATAATCTTTCGGCCAAAAGGGCGTGTCGTAAATCGGAAGAAGAGCTCCTGGAATTTCTTGGGCTTCCGAACTTTTATACCAATCGGGATCTTTTGTTCCGCCTCGGCGGGTCGGCCCCTGTTCTTTTTCCGAGTACAAATCTAAAAAACCATCCACGGGCGATCCTGCTTCAAAGGCCTCTACCCTAATATTCCTTTTGAGGGAGGCAAAATCTTGATCTGCCCCTGGATCTTTCCCTGCATACCGAAGGACCGCGGCCGGACTCAGAAAAACGGCCGCATACTGCTTTTTTCCGGCCGGCACGTCACGGTAAACAGCTTCCCCCGTTAAAATGACATACTTCTCGGAAGTCTTTCCACCCTCTGGTGCTGGCACGACTTCATATCCCTCGACATAAAACTTAAATTTTAATTCCGGTGTGAATTTATTTTTCGTCGAGAAGGGGGCCTCGATCCTCACCCAACGGCCATCTTGAGCAGCTTTCGCATCCACCGGGGAAGCTCCAACTTTCCCACCAGATCCTACGGAATCAGGTACCGTGCCGAATTCGACTATCAAATCCTGAACCTTGCCCAGTTCGACATTCTTGGGCTCTGTTTTTTTATCCTCGGGAAACGCAGAGAAATTCAGCGTGAAGATCAATAACCCGACCCAAGCGACTTTTATCAGCTTCATCCTGTCAAAGATTAAGTGACCATCGGATCGGGTCAATGGAATTGAAATTCTTCCCCCGAATAACTCCCGATCAATCAACTCTTTGGCTCATAGGCAAGATTGGGTTGGAGCCATTTTTCCATTTCGGAAAGAGCTACTCCCTTTCGCTTGGCATAATCCTGCACCTGATCTTTACCTACCGGCCCAACGGCAAAATACCGCGCCTCCGGATGCCCGAAATAGAGCCCGCTGACCGAACTCGCCGGGGTCATCGCACAACTTTCCGTTAATCGTATCCCCACCTTCTTTTCGGCATTCAACAAGGCCATTAACGCCCTTTTCTCGGTATGATCCGGGCAGGCCGGATAGCCCGCGGCCGGTCGGATCCCACGATATTTTTCATCAATCAGATCCTCCTTCGACAGCCCCTCCTTTTTCCCAAACCCCCAAGCTTGACGGGCGAGCTCATGCATCCGCTCGGCAAATGCCTCGGCGCAACGATCCGCCAAAGCTTTCAGCATGATCGCCTGGTAATCGTCGTTCCCTTTTTCCAACTCCTTCGCCCATTCCTCCACCCCGTGACCTGCTGTCACGGCGAATGCCCCCAGGTAGTCCTTTTTTCCGCTCTGAACGGGGGCAATGAAATCGGTCAAACAACGGTTCGGCTCCCCATCCGTCCGCGCCATCTGCTGGCGCAGACCATGCACCTTACCCATTACCTTTTCCCGCGAATCATCCTCATAAAGAAGAATGTCGTCGCCTTCCGCATTGGCTGGAAAGAAGGCCATCACTCCACGGGCCCGGATCCTTTTTTCCTTAAGGATTTTCTTCAGCAGGCTCTGGGCGTCCTCATAAAGCTTTCTCGACTCCGTCCCGACCACGGGATCGTCAAAGATTTTTGGGAAGCGACCCCGCAACTCCCACGCATGAAAAAAGGGAGACCAATCAATGTATCCCACCAGTTCCTCCAGCGGATAATCCTCGTAAATCTTGAGACCTAGAAATTCCGGTTTTTCCGGATCCCTCGACCAATCCAGCTTGGCCCCCCTCTGCCGTGCCTCTCCGATCGGGAGGAGCTTCTGAGCCGCCCTCCGATCCTCGTACTCCCTCCTTGCCTTATCCTGAGCGACCCGAACCTGCCCCAGATAATCTTTCTTTTTTTCGGGGGACATGAGCTGTTGGGCCACCCCCACCACTCGGGATGCATCGATGACGTGCACCACCGCTCCCGAATACGCCGGGGCGATTTTCACCGCAGTATGAGCCGCGCTGGTCGTGGCCCCCCCGATCAAAAGCGGAACCTGAAACTTTTCACGCTCCATTTCCGAGGCCACCGTGACCATTTCATCCAGCGATGGCGTGATCAAACCACTCAACCCGATCACGTCCACCCCATGACTTTTGGCTTCGGCCAGAATCTTTTCACAAGGAACCATCACCCCCAGGTCCACCACCTCGTACCCGTTGCAGGCCAACACCACCCCCACGATATTTTTCCCGATGTCGTGCACATCCCCCTTGACCGTCGCCATGAGAATCTTCCCCGCGCCCTTCCCTTGATTTCCAGATTTTTCCTTTTCCTTCTCCATGTAGGGGGTGAGATACGCCACCGCCTTCTTCATCACCCGGGCGCTTTTGACCACCTGGGGCAAAAACATTTTCCCGGCACCAAAAAGATCCCCCACATGCCGCATTCCACCCATCAGCGGTCCCTCAATCACCTCCAGAGGCCGACCATACTTTTTCCGGGCCTCCTCGGTGTCCTCGTCAATGTAATCGGTGATCCCCTTGAGCAAGGCATGCATCAACCGCTCATCCACCGAACCGCGGCGCCATGCCTCATCCTTGACCGTTGCCTTTCCCCCTGTTTTCACCGTCTCTGCGAATTCCAACAACCGCTCGGTCGCATCGGGGCGCCGGTTCAGCAGGACATCCTCCACTCTTTCCTTCAGCTCCGCAGGAATCTCCTCATACACTGCCAACTGCCCCGCATTGACGATGGCCATATCCAACCCCGCCTGAATGGCATGATACAGAAAACAGGAGTGCATTGCCTCCCGGACCGGATTGTTTCCACGGAAGGAGAAAGAAATGTTACTTAGCCCCCCGCTGGTCTTACATCCCGGCAGGGTTTTTTTGATTTCCCGTACCGCTTCGATGAATTCGACCGCATAGTTGTTATGCTCCTCGATTCCCGTGGCTACCGTCAGAATGTTGACGTCGAAAATGATGTCCTCCGGGGCAAATCCGGCTTTTTCCGTTAGAAGGGAGTAGGCCCGCCGGCAAATCTCCACCTTCCGGGCTGCCTCCGCCGCTTGCCCCTTCTCATCAAAGGCCATCACAATCACAGCCGCACCGTACCGGCGGATCTTCCTCGCCTGCTCCAGAAAAACTTTCTCCCCCTCTTTTAGGCTGATCGAATTCACCACCCCCTTCCCCTGAACACACTGCAATCCCGCCTCCAGAACCGACCATTTGGAACTGTCCAAAACGAAGGGCACACGGGAAATTTCCGGTTCACTTCCGATCAGATTCAAAAACCGGATCATGCTCGCCTCTCCGTCGAGCAACGCCTCGTCGAAATTGATGTCGATCAGGTTTGCACCCGCCTCAACCTGCTGCCGCGCCACCGCCACGGCCTCCTCAAACTTCTCCCCCTTGATCAAAGAGGAAAACTTCGGCGACCCGGTGACGTTCGTCCTCTCTCCGATCGATGTGAAAGATCCTCCCGTTCCAATGACATAAGGTTCCAACCCTGCTAACACAGTCTTCGAAGGGGCTGGGGAAGGCGGCCGCGGTCTGACCCCCTCCATCGCTTTCCCAATCGCCGCGATATGTTCCGGCGTTGTTCCGCAACAACCGCCCACCATGTTCAGAAATCCCGCTCGCGCGAACTCCCCCAACACCTCCGCCATCTGCTCGGGGGTTTCGTCATACCCGCCAAACGCGTTCGGCAGTCCGGCGTTCGGATAACAACTGACAAAACAGTCGGCGATCTTCGAAAGAGTCGCCATGTAGGGGCGCATTTCCTTGGGCCCCAGGGCACAGTTGATTCCCACACTGAATGGCCGGGTATTACGAATCGAATGCCAGAAAGCTTCGGTCGTCTGTCCGGAAAGAGTTCGCCCCGAAGCATCGGTAATCGTCACCGAAATCATCACCGGGAGACGGAATCCAATTTCGTCAAAAACCTCCTCCATCGCCCAAAGAGCCGCTTTCAAATTCAAAGTGTCGAAGGTCGTTTCCGGCAAAAGAACATCCACCCCGCCTTCGATCAGAGCCCGGACCTGTTCCCCATAGGCTTCCGCCAGCTGGGCGAAAGTCACGGCCCGATACTCCGGCCGATTCACATCCGGCGACATGGAAGCGGTTCGATTCGTCGGCCCTACCGCACCGGCCACCCAAGCAGTCTTGGAGGGATTCACCGCTAAAAACTCGTCCGTCACCTTCCGGGCAAGTTTGGCCGCCGCCAAATTGATCTCCCGCACGGCTGATTCAAGGCCGTAGTCCGCCTGAGATATCGACGTCGCATTAAACGTGTTGGTTTCAATAATTCCTGCCCCCGCATCGAGATAAGCCCGATGAATCCCCCCAATGACATCCGGTCGGGTGATGGCCAGAATGTCGTTGTTTCCCTTCAGATCCTTGGTGTGGGTCTCAAAACGTTTGCCTCGGAAATCCTTCTCTTCCAATCGATGTCGCTGAACCATCGTTCCCATCGCCCCGTCCATCAGCACGATCCCCTTGCTTAAAGCGGTTTCCAACTGCCTTCTCCGCAGACTGATTCTCTCCCTCGTTTCCATCACAAAACAATAGAAGATGCTTTTGAAATGTCGAGTTTCATATCATCGTATCATGATATATCAATGAATCTATGATTCTGTCCGAAGCTTTGCCTTGGCCAAACTATTCGGGGATGTACTGTTTTCCTCTTCTACGGCGCTGTCGTCTAGAGGCCTAGGACAGGTCCCTTTCAAGGACCATACACGGGTTCGAATCCCGTCAGCGCCACTTACGAATGCCGGCCACGCAACCAGGCTTCTGCCAAACCCCAGTCCGCCGGCACGGTGATTTTTAGATTGGGCTCATCCGCCTCCACCAAAACCCCCTTGACCCCGGCAAGTTCCGCCGCCGCCAGACAATCCGTCACAACTTTCTTTTCCTCACGAGCCTTTTGCAACCCCTTCCGCAGGACTTCCATCCGCACCACTTGGGGAGTCTCCATCCTCCATAACCCCTCCCGGTTGATCAGGCGGAGGATTTTCCCCTCAGGGTCCGTCTCCCGCACCGTATCCGCCATTTTCCGAGCCGCCGCCGCCGCCCCCTCTTTTTGTGCCGCCCCCATCACCTTTTCTATCAGCCGCGGAGTCGCCAAAACCCGGGCCGCATCATGCACGACCGCCCATTCTAAATCCCCCAAGGCAGTCAAACCTTCCCAAACGGAATCCTGTCTCTCTGCCCCCCCCACAATGACCCTGACCCGGCCCGCCTCCCCACCGCAGGATTTCTTCACCCAGTCTGAAGCTTCATCCAACACATCCGACCGCACGGTGACCACCACTCTTTCAATCCCGCGGCAGCCAAGCAAAGCCTCGAGCCCATGGGCCAAAACCGGTTTTCCGGCAATCGAAGTGATGGATTTATCGTGTCCCAACCGGCGCCCCTGCCCGGCCGCCAAGAGAACTGCTCCGGCTTCTCCGCTCACGGACGGGAGCGTTCAATCGGTGCCGATTTTTTTTCGGAGCGCTTGGACTCATCCGAATCTTTCTTGGCGGAATCGTCACTGTAAAAAAGCACCCCGTGTTTCCGCAGATTCGCCATAAGATTTTTCATGTCCTGCGCCATTTTTTCATCCTTCATGACTGTATAAAGGGGCCCTTTGCCGTTTTTTGCCTCGTCCAGAAGTTCTTGGGCGGATTTTGCAAAGCCGTCCACCCGGCGCGCCGCAGAACGGATTTCATCCAGAGCCGGACCGGCCGAAGCCATCATCGCATTAAGTCCGGCCTCCTGCTCGCCCTTCACCCGGGCCCCCGCCGGAAGAAAAGTTCCGTCCATCGCCTCAGGAGGAACCACCCGGACAAAACGGTCTCCCAACATCCCATACTGGTCGATCCGGAACTTGGAACCTGTGGGGAGTTGGGTCCCATCATCCACCCGTAGGGTCAATTCCACAAAGTTTTGTCCCACCCGATACGTCGGCGTGTCGGCCACAATGCCGATCTGCGCCCCCCTCAAGAGGACTTTGGAATTCTTTAAAATGTCCCGTGCATCCTCAAACTCCACAACCACCGGATAAGTTTTGCGGAAATAATTCCCGATCTTCCCAAATGCAACGATGAGCCCGGCAGAGGCCAGCAGGCCCGCCAAAACAAAAAATCCGACTTTTGTCTCCAGATGACTGTCTTTCATGGGTTTATTTCTCCTTTAGCCAACCACATCGATTCCTTCAGCATGCCCGCGAACAAAATCGCGCACCAGCGGATCCTCGCACTTGTCCACCTGCTCCGGTGTTCCTTGGAAATAAATCTTACCCTCATGAAGATAGGCGATCCGGTCCCCCACCATCCGTGCACTGGTCATGTCGTGGGTCACCACGATGGAAGCCATGCCCAACATCTTCCCAAGATGCAGAATCAAACGATTGATGCTGTCCGCCACAATGGGGTCCAACCCCGTGGTCGGTTCATCATACAGCATCAAGGCCGGACGACAGATGATCGCCCGGGCCAAAGCCGCTCGTTTCTTCATCCCGCCACTGAGTTCCGCTGGCATTTTTTCCTCCGTCCCGCTGAGGGAAACGATCTTGAGGGCTTCGGTGACTTTCTCACGCAGAACATTTTCGTTTTTTTCCCCATGTTCCCGCAACGGGAACGCCAGATTGTCAAAAACCGAAAGGGAATCGAAGAGTGCTGCACCTTGGAAAAGCATGCCGATTTTTTTCCGATAAGGATTCCAGGCCTCCTCACTCAAACCGGTAAGCTTCGTCCCCTCAAAAAAAACCTCACCCACCTCAGGGGTGAGCAATCCCATAATGATTCGCAACATGACACTCTTTCCGCAGCCACTACGTCCGATCACCACCACTTTTTCGGCCGACCCAATTTTCAGATTCACGCCGCGAAGGACCGGTTGGCCCCCCATGCTTTTTTGAATTCCTTTAAGTTCGAGCATGGCTTCTTCTTAGTTGGAGTAGAGCAACGAATTCAGGAGAACGGTGAGAAAAAAGTTCACGATCAAAAGAGCCAAAGATGCATTCACCACGGCCTCCGTGGTGGTCTTTCCCACTCCCGCGGTTCCTGGAGGACAATTCATCCCCTTGTAACAGGCAATCGAAGCAATGATTACGGCAAAGATGAAAGACTTGATCAGGGCAATCATCACGTCCTTACGATCAGTGAATTTGATCGTGTTATCCCAATAATAGGCTCCATCAACACCAAAGATTTTGACGGCGACAAAATAGCCAACACCGATTCCCGTGACCAACGCCAGAGCCGTCAAAATCGGCGCGGAGATCACCAGAGCCAGAAACCGGGGCACGATCAGATATTCGACCGGATAAACCCCCAGAGCCCGCAACGCATCCACCTGCTCGGTAATTTTCATCGAACTCAATTCCGCCGCCATGGCCGCTCCCACCCGGCCCGCGAGCAGCAAGCAACACAGAACCGGCCCCAACTCCCGGCACATCGCAATCGAGACGGTCGGACCGATGGCCGACTCCATGCCGAAACGCTTGAACTGAAACCAAACCTGGGCGGCAAAAACTGCTCCTGTGAATGCCCCCGTCGTCAGTACCACCACCTGGGATCGGATCCCGATAAAATACATCTGCTCGAGCATCTGATCCCAGCGGAGGCGATAGCGGAACATGCTGCGCAAGGTGTCCCCCAAAAGAAGAAAAACGCCCCCAGCTGTCCGACAGGAATCCGTGAAAACGGTTCCAAGTTTCCCGAGCAAATACATCACCTGCCCCATCCCTATGTTCTAGGGAACACCCTCCCCCGCATCAAGCCGACCGACCAAACCACATTATAAAATCCTCCACCTCCAATTCATCCAGTTGTCGAACCTCCCGGTCCACCTGTTCCAAATGACCCCCCGGATGCGTGGTAGTGACCCCCACCACTCTCATGCCCGCCGATCTTCCGGCCTCCACCCCCGCCGGCGCATCTTCAAACACCACGCACTGGGACGGATTCGCCCCCAAACGTTTCGCCACTTCAAGAAAAACATCGGGAGCCGGCTTCCCTTTTTGCACATGCTCCGCCGTCACGGCCGTTTGAAAGAATTTTCCCAACCCCAGCATCCCCAGGCCCAACTCCACGTTTTTGGCTTCCGTTGAGGATCCGATTCCACAGGGAATCCCCCCTTTTTCCAAACGCTCCAACCAGATCTTCACTCCCGGCAGAGGCTCGATCCCCCAATCCTGTACCACCTCCCGGTACAACTCCTCCTTCCGCAAACTCAACCTCCGAATTTCCGATGGATCCTCCGACCAATGGAGCATGTCCCTCATGATTTCCACATTCCTTCTCCCAAACCCCCTTAAAAAATGCCCCTCCGGCAGAACTCTCCCCTCCTCCTTGGCCAATCTCTCCCAGCTTTCTTCATGATGCCGGGAACTATCGAGAATGACCCCGTCCCAATCAAAAACCGCAGCCCATAATGTTTTCACCTTCAGCGGGCATAGCGCTCAACCTTCCCACTTTCAAACTTTCCTCCTTCCGCCATTCTTCCCCCATGTCCGGCAAGCCCTTGGAAAAGCTCAACGCCCAATCCGGTGACGCCGTGGATCAATCCCTCCGGCCAACCCGACTCGCCGACTTTACCGGACAACCCAAACTCAAAGACCGCCTCGGCATCCTCTTGGATTCCGCCCGCGCCCGTTCCCAACCCCTCGACCACCTCCTCCTCAGCGGTCCTCCCGGACTCGGAAAAACCACTCTCGCCCACATCCTCGGCTCGGAAATGAATGCCACCGTCCGCACCACCTCCGGACCCGCCATCGAAAAAGCCGGCGACCTCGCCGGACTTCTGACCGGTCTGCAGGAAGGTGACATTCTTTTCATCGATGAAATTCACCGCCTCTCAAAAGTCATCGAGGAGTACCTCTACCCCGCTGTCGAGGATTTCCGCATTGATATCGTCATCGACCAAGGCCCCGCGGCCCGCTCCGTCCGCCTCAATCTTCCACGTTTCACCTTGATCGGCGCCACCACCCGCGCAGGACTCCTCAGCGCCCCGCTCCGCTCCCGTTTTGGCGTGGCTCACCGGCTCGACTACTACACGACCGAGGATCTCACCTCGATCGTCCGCCGTTCCGCCGGGCTCCTCGATGTCAAATTAGAGGAAAACGCCGCGCCGGAAATCGCCCGCCGTTGCCGGGGCACCCCCCGGATCGCCAACAATCTTCTCCGCTGGGTCCGAGATTATGCGCTGGCACGCACCCAAGGAACCGCCTCCGCCGTCACTGCGGTCGCCGCCCTGGAAATGCTCGAAATCGATCAACACGGCTTGGACGAAATGGACAAACGCCTACTTCAGGCACTGACGGGGAAATTTCAGGGAGGCCCCGCCGGACTCCACTCCCTCGCCGCCTCGGTCGGCGAAGAACCCGGAACCCTCGAGGAAGTTCACGAGCCCTACCTGATCCTGGAAGGGTACCTTCAGCGAACTCAGCAGGGTCGGGTCGCCCTCCCCCGGGCCTACGAAGTCCTCGGACTCAAACCTCCTGCCTCCCAATCCAATCTGCTTTGAGTTTGGGCCCCAAGGGCTTTGATGAATTATCGATTCCTTTTCGTCCTGATTTTTTTTGGATCCGTTTGCCTCGGTCAGGATTCAAAACTGTGGCCTCCCCGCGGAAACAGCCGCCCCCTCGTGGCCGCCAGCCAAGCCCTTTGGTGGAATAAGGACGATCCGGAGGCCCGCAAACTCAAGGCCCGCGCCCTCGACTTTGCCGGTCGTTATGCCGAAGCCGAAAAAGCGTCCCGCGACGCCCTTCTCGTCGCCCCACAGGACCCCGAAGTCCAACGCATCCTCGGTCGAAGCCTTCTTCATCAAGGCAAACTGTCCCAGGCCAAAACCTCCTTGGAGCGGGCCGGCGAACTTGGTGACCCCCTCTCCCGCTCCCTCGCGACCATGCTTCGCCCGGATCGCATGTCGGTCGGAGACTTGGATCCGAAAATTTCCCGGGCGCTCATCCAGATTCAGGATGATCAAGGCCGTGGTATCGGCTCGGGTTGTTGGGTCTCGCAGGAGGGAATGGTTCTTACCGCGGCCCATGTGGTGGCTGGACGAAAAAAGGTCCTCATCCGGAATGCGTATGGGAAAGTTTTTCCCGCCAAATCGATCTGCCCCGGAGATTTCTCCGCCGACGCCGTACTCCTCAAAACAGAGGCCAAGGACCAGGATTTTTTGGTTCTCGCATCCCAAGAACCAGAAATCGATCAACCGCTTGCCATTTCGGGGTTTCCCCTATCGATCGATCTTCCCCTGACTTCCCGTGGAAAAGTCCGCGCCAAAGCCAAGGAAGGAATTCTCTCCACCACTGTTCCTCTCATGCCGGGACAATCCGGCTCGCCTGTTCTCGGCCCCCAAGGCCAGATTGTCGGAATCGCCTCCCGCGGCTCCCTCGCCCTTTTGGGCGGAGGAGCCCCTTCCCGATCCGAGGCGGTTTCTACCACCGCCTTAATTCGACTTTGGGACGAGGCTCCCAAACCTGGCGCATTTGCCGATGTTCGCCTCCTTTCCAAATGGATTGAAAAAAACACCTTCTTTGATCCGGCCGTATCCTCCGCGGAACAGACGGTCCTTCAACGAAACTACGCTGAATCGGAAGAAGCCGTTTCCGCCGTCATCGATAAACATCCCGAGGATGCCGGACTCCTTCTTCGCCGTGCCATGACACGTCTAGCCCAGCGGAATTTTTCCGGAGCAGAGTCGGATGCCCGGCTCGCCATCCTGAAAGAACCCAGAAATCCGGAACCCCATCGGTTTCTCTGTGGAATTCTTTTGGGTACCAACCGCCCGGAAGAAGCAGTTCGGGAAATCGAGAAAGCCTACCAACTTGACCCGGAGGATACCGACACCGCTGAAGGACTCGGGGAACTCCTTGTCACTTCAGCCCAATATGAAAAGGCTTTGGCTCCGGCGGCAGACGCCGTCCGGCTCAATCCCCAATCCTCCCGAGGTTGGTCCATTCTCTCGGCTGCCCGTCTGGCCACAGGCCATCTGATGGAAGCCCGAGAAGCAGCGGAGACTGCCACCCGCAAAGCACCGGAAGATCCGAGAGCTTGGATCCAACTTGCCGCGAGTTTGAATGCCTCCCACGACTACACCACGGCCCTGTCCGCCGCCGAACAAGCTACTCACCTTGCTCCGGGCGATTCCCGGGCATGGTTGAACCTCGCAACTGCTTATGCCGGATTGGATCGATTCGCCGAGGCTCTGCCACATACCGAACACGCCACCCAACTCGAACCCAAAAATCGTGCCGGTTGGAATCTCCTCGCCGCCCTTTACCGCGAACTCGGTCGTCCTTCCGAAGCCAACGCCGCTTCGGCCCAAGTGAAGGCCTTGGATGCCACCTCAGGTGGGCGTTGACCCAACCTCACCCCGAGATATTATGCATTCATGAAACATCTGCGTCTTCTATCGCTAGTCCCCCTTCTACTCCTTCCCCTGATCTCCGTCACTCAAGCCGAACCGTGCCATAAACATTGTAATGAATGCTGCCCCGCAAACGCCCCTTGTTGCCCCACCCCCAACTGCACCAAGGTCTGCAGCGAATGCTGTAAATCAGAAGAATCCTGCTGCTCCGAAAAAAAATCGAAGTGCTCATCCTCGGTGGCACTAGAGCGCGGAGGTAAGAAAACCTCCCCTTTTGCGGATAAAGGGACACCCCGCCGCTACTAACTGTATCAAAAAAAGGGGCGTGTACCCCGAAGGATACACGCCCCAGATCGGCTAACTCAGGCTCAGCACCCGCACTGGCAGGTCTGACATTCGCCTGGTTGGCACTTGGCGCATTTGCACCCACAGCAGTCGGCCGCGAAGGCCATTCCTGCGGTAAAGAGCACCGCCACAGCCAAGAGAACATATTTCATATTTTTATCTCCTGATTGAAGTATCAAAGAACCGACGTGAAATTCCCGGACTCGTTGCCGGGCACGCCGCAGATCAGGAGAGAATTCGGGGAGGTGTCAGGAGGGGTTGCTCGGCCCGGGGCCGCGCCGAAAATTCCTCCGGTTCATAGCTCGCAGAGGAGGAAGTCGGGATCGATAGGGCAACGATTCCCAACGGAAGAGCCAAGGCCGAAGCGGAAAGACTGGGACAGGCCGAACAGGGAGCGGGAACGACCGGAGAGTGACAAGGCTGATCCGTCTCCCCGCAACAGCAGGAATTGACGGCACCCGCCTGCACCGGCACGGGCAGATTGGAAAAAAGAAATCCCGCCAAAGCCAATCCAAGAAAGCCCATTTTCATAAGGGGAAAGTACTTCTCCTTAACGAAAAAGCAAACGAGCTACTTGCTTCAGCAGGGATCAGGTCCAGAGTGATCCCATGAACTCAAAATCTTGTCTCCTTCTTGCCTGCCTTCTCCTTGGCTCACTCCCCTTGGGCCATTCGGAAGAAAATAAATCCCCCGCCCCGAAAACCGCCCAGATCGTCAAAACTCCGGAAGACAAAGCCAAGGCTGCCGAACTTGCGAAATCCTACCCCCTCACGACGTGTGTCGTTTCACACGACGCGTTGGGCGGAATGGGTGAAACAGTCGATGCCTTATATGACGGCAAGCTGATCCGGTTTTGCTGCAAAGGTTGCGTCAAATCCTTCAACAAGAATCCCGAGAAGTATCTCAAGGAAATCGATTCAGCCAAAAAGAGCTGACCCAAGGTCCGTGTGTCATAAAGGGTCAAGGGCCTTGACCCTTCGGCTTGCTGGGTTTACTTTCTAACCAGCATTCCGAGTACCTCCATCGCAAGATGGAGGTCCGCCAACCGGGGTAGGAGAAACCCACGGTGGCTGGAGAAGAGCCCAAGGTCCTTTTCCGATGTGCGAGGCAGGAAGATCCTGACTCGAACAATACTCTCCGCAGGCCAACCGCCCGCACAGGAATGTGTCGGCGGTTTTTTTGTGCCCGCATCGGGATGCGTCAAAAAAGGAGACGCATCAACATGAGCACCACAAGCCTCGAGGCCCCTCTGGCCTTCCTCAGCATCAAAATCGATTCAGAGAATCCGGATCATCACCTCTGGAACAACCACGGAACCTGGTGGATCCACTACACCGTCCACCAACCCGACTACACCAAACGTCGGGTCCGCGTTTCACTCGAAACCCGGAACCTGCGCGAAGCCCGGAACCGAAGGAATACCCTCCTCGCCCACCTTGCGGCGGAGGGTTTAAAAACATTCTAAGCCGAGAGGCCCAGCCGTTAACGCACCGAAGGACTGGGGCAGGTTTGCACGGAAATACTTAAAGAGTCTTCGGCTTTTACGGTATTCGTTGCGGAAAACAGAAAGAAGATTCCGCAAAGAGCAATCGCCGCACCACCGGCCCTTAGGCTGATGCTCCCAATGCGATTCCGTGTGGCCAACCATCCAAGGCCGACTCCAAGCAAATGGATCACTGCAGTGCCCAAAACAAAACCGCTTGCGTAAAGAACCGGCTGAGCAAATCCCGGCATCTCCGTCCCGTGCGCATGGCCATGAAAGATTCCGAACAGGGCCACACCTCCCATCGCCGCCAAAACGGGAATCTTTTTGTCAGCCACGAGCGCGAGGCCCAGTGCGATCACGGAAACAGCAATACCGGTTTCCACCGAAAAAATCTGGAACCCCTTCATGCCCATGATTCCTCCAATCAAAACAAAAAGTACAAATGTTGTAGGTACGGTCCAAATCGCCCTTCCCCCCATTTGGGCGCTGAGCATTCCCACGCTCAGCATCGCAAGAAAATGATCAAATCCGAAAACCGGATGGGTCAAGCCGCTCGAAAAACCCGCACCTCCATAACCAGTATGAGCAAATGTGGTTGCGGGGACCAATAGGCAAAGGATGGGGAAAAGCTTTTTTGACATTTCCATAATTTAAGATGTTCCTCAAAAATAACCACGAAAAAGAAAACCGCCGGGATGCTAAAGGGGATCAGCTCTGCTGAAAGTTCGCCCTCCAAAGAAGGAAAAATCCGTAGGCCTGAAGCACAAGATTCGGAAGCCAGACGATCAACTCCGGATAGGCCCCACCCCGGTTTTTCAGTCCTTCGGCCAGCAGAATCAACGCATAGTAGGCCATGACCAGAAAGAAGCTGATGACCACCCCAACAGAGGTCTCTTTTCGCTGCACCCGGATCCCTAAGGGAATCCCCACCAGCAACAAGGTGAATGGGGCCAGGGCAAAGCTGATCCTCTTCTGCATCTCGGTCAGCATCGGATAAATCTGCTTGGGATCCACATAACCCTCCACCGGACTCAGGATCCGGTTCGTAAGATCCCCCAATCCCGCAATCCGTATATCCTTCAAATCATCCGGATTTAGAAAGCTCCTCAACGAAATCTTGAGGGGCAACTGATCTGCGCTCAGGCCCGCACGGATTCCGTTCAAATCACCCGAATCCTCCCCCCGTTCGTCCTGCCGGGCCTTATGGAGAGTAATCGTCAGGCTCAAGTCATCCAGATCGGCTGAAAGCGATCCTTTCTCCGCGCGGATGTTCCGCCTCGGAACCCCGCTGGGATCCAGTTCCCAGATGTTGATGTCGGTCAGATCCGTCCCGTTCTTTTTTCCGATGTAGATTCGGTATCCGGGAAATCGATCCATCGCCTCCCCCGCCCGAATGAGAAAGGCCGGGTTGTCCCGCCCGATATCCAGCAGGACCGATTTGAATTTTTGCAAAGTCATTGGGACAATGACCGCATTGTTATAAAAACAGATACCGGAAAGAAAGAGGCCAAATAAAATCACCGGGGCCACCAAAGGAACGAGTCCGATGCCGGCCGCCCGGATCGCCTGCAGTTCCAGATCCTGCGACATTCGCCCAAAGACAATCAATGCCGCCACCAAGATTCCCCACGGCATGGTAAATGTCAGGGCCTGCGGAATCAGCAGGGCCACCATTTTAAAGATCAGCGAAAGCGGAAGCTCGTCATTCACCAGAAGCTCAAAAATCTGCTTGAAGGCATTCCCCAAAACGATGATCAGGGAAAGCACAGCCACCGCCCCGGCGGTCGTCGCCATCATCTGACCGGTCAAATAACGATAGAGGATTCTCACTTTTTTTTCTGCTTCTTCGTATACTCAAGCCTGTCCTGCCAAGTGGTGGATTGTCCACTCTTCAACCCACGGCATTCATAAAAATGAAATGTTGGCCCGGTCGGTTGGCCCCAAGTCGATCTCCGATATGTTCGCACCAATCGGACAGATTCAAAGTCCCGTGCAATCGGCGGAAGAGGGTTGGGTTGCTCCGCCACATATAATCCAGTGCTACCGGACGGGTATTTCTCCCGATAACTGGGCCAGAGGGAATACTGGGTCATGACCTGCGGCCAATCCGGCGTGAAGGCACGGGGCCGATCCGGAAGATAAAAAGAAAGGAGGCTGGCCGTCTGATATTCATCTGCGATGACAAAATCGGCTCCAATCTCCTGGCGCACTTTTTCCGATTCTACAGCCAGATCGTTCCACCCCTTCGCCCGATCGAGCGGGTTATTTTTAAAATGAATCGGAAGAAAGTCGTGCAGGAGGGCCGTTTCGACCAATCCGACCACCAGTCCGAAGACAATCACCCAACGCCAAATCTTTTTCCCTTCCGTCCATTTTTGCACCGACCATCCCGCTCCCAGGATCAGACCCGCAACCAAGGCAGGAGCCGTCCAATTGCCATTCGCCGTCTTATTTAGGCTGATCCAAGCATAGGCCACAAAAAGCGGCCAAAAGAGACAAAGGAGATACTTCTCGCCCTGTCCGGCAAACTTTGTGGCAGCCGGGCGTACAGCGCCCATCAACATGAGGACAAATAAAATGGGCGAAACCACGATCGCCTGCAGAACCCAAAATCCGGAAAATTTTCCCCAGTTCACATGAAACCCACGGTCAAGATCCCCGCCCTCAAAAAGATGCATCGCTGTGATCCATCCGTAAAAGGCGTTCCAGAAAACAATCGGCAAGGCCAAGAGGACAAAGGTTCCTAGAAAAAGAAGCATTCTTCCGGAGAAAAGCAGCCTTCTTTTGTCAGGAGAGAGCAAAAGAAAAAGGGCAAACGAGATCAGCTCCGCCGCATTGGTATACTTTGCCTGAAAACCAAGACCTATCCATAAGCCGGTCAGCACCCAAAAACGCTTCTTTCCTGTTTGTATCCCCTCCCAAAAGGAAAGAGTTGCCGCAGCCCAGAAAAACACGCTCAGGGGATCAATCGTCATGAGGATGCTGCCGATCGCAAAAAGAGGCATGACCGAAGCCGCGACTACCGCCACCAGCCCTACCCGTTCGCTATAAAAGTTCCTTCCCAATAAAAAAATCAGCCAACCCGTGCCCGCGGAAAGCAAAACGGCGGGAAGCCTCAGCACCCAGACATGATCCCCAAGAAGAAGGGTAAACATTCGAATCACAAAAGCTGCCCCCGGCCCTTTCCCATAATGATTCCAATCCAGTGACCGGCCGCATTCCCAGTAATGAGCCTCATCCCCTACCAGATCCAGATGCGGCGCAAACCAGATCCGGAAAAGGGTGATGGCCGTAATCCAGCCCAAGGCGAACCGGGCTTCACGGCTTTGGGGCAACAGGTTCATTCCCAAATCTAGCCGAACCAAGGTGGAAACCGCAAAGATTGTGTGCTTCCCATTTGACCCCCGCTCTTTCGATGGTTGAGTAAGACCATGTCATTAGCCCTTAAAATCGACGAACAGATCAAGGAATCCATGAAAGCCAAGGAGGCCGACCGCCTCGGGGTCCTTCGGATGCTCAAGTCCGCCATGAAATACGCCGTGATCGAAAAGTATGGGGCGGAAGGCGAAGCCAAGGATGAGGACGTGCTGGCTGTTGTCCGCAAGGAAATCAAGAAACGTCAGGATTCCATTGAGGCTTTCGAAAAAGGCGGCCGTCCTGACCAGGCCTCGAAGGAAAAAGCGGAAATGAAAATCCTCGAAGCCTACCTTCCGGCTGCAATGTCCGAAGCTGACCTCGAAAAACTGGTGAAGGATGTGATCGCCGAACTCGGTGCCTCCGACAAAAAGGCAATGGGCGCCGTGATGAAAGCCTGCCAGACAAAAGCTGCCGGCCGAGCCGACAACCGGGCCCTTAGCGCCCTCGTCGGCAAGCTTCTGCCCTAATTGGGCTGGCCGGGGGGTCGCTTTTTTCCCCCACCACCGGGTCCCCGCCGGGCCTTTTGGGGAATATCCTTCGCATACTCCTGCAAAGCCTGCGTAAGTTCTTGAACGATTTCCGGATGCTGGCTTGAAAGATCGTTCTTCTCGGAAGGATCACTCACCACATCAAACAACATCGGCGACACCCCCTGCCCTTGGCGGGAAGTAATCAACTTCCAAGGCGGCCGAAAAACTGCCACCTCTTTGTTCCCCATAATAAAAACAGGTCGATCGCTTGCCTGCCCACCCTTCAAGGCTGGCCAGATATCTTTGCCATCAAAGTTTGGGAGGGTGGCCATCTTCACCCCCGTAACATCAAGGATGGTTGGAAAAAGATCAGCGACACAAAGGAACTGCTGACTCTTCTGACCCGGGGCAATGACTCCCGGCCAATTCATCGCCCCAGGCACATGGATACCTCCCTCAAAGACCGTTCCCTTTCCTTCACGCAAAGAAAGATTGGTTGAACCTTTGCTGACATCCCCGCCGTTGTCTGAAAAGAAAATCACCAATGTATTTTTCCTCAGTCCCTGCTTATCCAGTTCCTCGAGCACTCGTCCCACGGCCGAATCCAGACCACTCATCGCCGCAAGAAGGGTTTCCCTTCCCCGTCCCCGTCCTCCGCCGCTCTGCCCGGGGGGTGCGGAAATCGGACCGTGAATGGCATTGAAAGCCAGATAAAGGAGAAACGGCCGGTCCTTGTCCCGTTTTCGTATCAGGCCGATCGCCTCATTCGCTAACAGGTCGGTTGAATAGCCCTCCTCTTGGACGGGTTGTCCGTTTCGCCACCAGTCCAACTCCTGCGTTCTCGGCTTCATGTGGGTGTTGTAATCGACCGCACCTCCCAACAGGCCGTAGTGATGATCGAATCCGCGATTGGTTGGCAGATATTCCGGTTCCGGATGGCTGTTTTCCTTTGCCCCCCCCAGATGCCATTTTCCGCACATCCAAGTCTGATACCCCGCATCATGCAGGGCCTGGGGAAGAGTCTGATATTTTAAATCCAGCCCGCTGAAATTCTCCACCCCCGTCTTCAGGGTGTGCATTCCGGTCATGAGAGCGGCCCGGGTCACACTGCAGATGGGGTTGGCATAGAAATGTTCAAGCCGCACTCCCTCCGACGCCAACCGGTCGAGATTCGGTGTCTTCACCTCAGGATTATTCCACCCGATGTCTCCCCACCCCTCATCGTCCGCAACCAAGATTACCACATTTGGTTTCTCCGTTGCCCCAAAAGCCAGCCCGACCCACAACACTCCAAGCGCAAAAGATTTTCTGATCATCGGTTTTGAGGGGGTGGGCGCAGAGAGGAACCCGAACCCTCTCCTTGGGAATATTTTTCCCACATCTTCATCGCCAGGGCTTTCAATTCCTCCATAGAAATCGACCCATTCCCGTCCTTGTCCACCTCGGTAAAATGTTGTTTCACAAAACCGGCCATGGCGGAGCGGACTCCCGGCCCGTTTGCCTCATCTTGGCTGATCTGCCCATTCCGGTCTGCGTCATATCCCGTAAAGGTCTTATTCACTTCCGCCATCATCTCTTCCTGACTGAGTTTGCCGTCCTGATTCCCATCCATTTCCTTTAGATGATTTTCAATCCATGGCTTCCGAGGCTGACCGTTCACCTCCATCGGCGGCCCTCCCGGTCGCTGATTCCCGTCCGGCGGGGGTGGCCGGTTTCCTCCCCCACCTTTGCGCCCCTGCTTTCCGCTCGATTCGGAAGTAGTTCCATCCGGATTTTTAAAGGTGAAATGAACATCTCCGCCGGAAAGAATTTCGTAATTCACGACCCCCTTCTTTCCGTTTTGCACGTATTCCAGCTGATATTTTTTCTTATCCGCCGACATTTCAAATCCAGTGATCTTGGCCCCGGGCAACGGGGCTGTTGCCTGCCGAACCGGAGCTGCATTCGGTTGTGGATCCACTCCTCCGCCCTGAACGGAAACCTCTCCGTGAAAGCCCCCGTTGATGTAGGGGTAACTTTTACTGGCATGGTAATGATACTCTCCCAATCCGTTCGTGTGGCCGTGAAAAGAATCGAGTCCGGTCACTGTGCTCCCGTCCGGCTCGCTCAATCCATAGACCGGATATCCATCCAAGGCATACGCTAAAGGCAGGCTCGGCCCCAGTCTCTCTGCCAAATGCCAAGGCGCTACATGGTAGTGATAATCGTCCGCCCTTCCGCAATGCCCCCCGTACTGATCCAGCTCCCCCGCCAAATACGTGTCAGTTCGTCCATCGTTCTTGATTGGATTAAAGATCGGAATCCCATTCGCTGCCACGGCAATGGCTCCCCTAAAAAAGTTCGTCTTTGCCGAAATGCCATTGGCAGAGGGGACTGGGTGCAACGGGATCGGCCATGCATTTCCACCGTAGTAAGATTGGGGCAACGGAACCTGCTGCTGCCAAGACGTGATCCCAATCATCATCGGATGATCCGGCAAGCCGTCCGAGCCCACGTAGAGATACTTTTCATCCCAATCCACAAGGACGGCTTCAGGAAACTTTAGAAAGGGATCGGCTGCTTTGGGCGCCGGGCCGGTATGGGTCGCCGCGCTCTTTTTCATCAACTGATAATCCGCATCTTCGATCAGATGGGCGTAAACCAGACCCACCCATCCCAGAAAGACAAATAGGGTCGAACGAAGCGCTCTCACTGGGGAGATTGACCTCCGGGTCCACCCTCCTGACCACCCTGCCTTCCAGGAGCCGGAAGAGACTTCGCTTCATCTGCATCAATAAAGCCATCCCCATTCGTGTCATGCTGGGAAAAGTTCTCCTTCATTCGGGGAGGTGCCTCATCGAGAGAAATTTTTCCATCCCCGTTTTTGTCAAACTTCTGAATTGGGCCTCCCCCTTCTCCTCCCGCCTGCCCCATGCCCCCAAGTTTCCCCCCTTGCTGCCCCCCAGGGCCACCTGATCCCTTCATTTGATTGCCCCCACCCGGGCCCCCTCCCGGCGGCCCACGATGAAAACTCGCATCCGGAGTTCCTTTCAGCATCCGTGGATAAAAAGGAAATTCCGCCGTGGCCACGTAATAGTAAGTCCCTGTCGGATATTCAAAGGTCACACCGGTTTTTCCGTTCGCCTCATCCAGATCCCCCGATCCCTGCACAAACTCATAATCCGCCTCATACGTCCCGTCATAAGTTCCCCCGGGTCCGGCCGTCCCTGATGGGCGGGATCCTTTTTTTAACTGATAACTCGATTTGTTTTGTGAAGTCTGCGCATAGATCGGGAACCCATCCGCCGCATACCCGATCAGCTTCTGATCTCCGTTCCCGCTCATGCCCGAAAGGAGTCCAACTGGAATCCCGTGGTAGTGATACGCCCCGTTGGGCTGTACGTGAGCATGGTTCTGATCCAATCCAAGACTCTTGCTCCCGCCAAGTGCCTCGATGTGCCAGATCGAAGAATGATCATTCTTCCAGTATTCCGCCGTCCCGGGATCAAAAGGCACGCCGTTCACCGCCACTCCGATGGCCTGTTGTTTCAGTTTGGTGAAAGTTGCATTGGTTTTTGGATGAAGAGGCATACGGAAACTATAACTCTGAGCCGAAGCCGGGTTCGGACACCCCGGACCGGGAAACTGACCGATCTCATGATTCGGCACCCCGTTGGCCTTGATCACCCGATAGCCCCCCTCTTCCGTGATACTGACCTGGGGAGCAGGCAAAGCCGAAGCCCCTCCCGCCGCTGTCTCCACATCCCCCTCATGCCCAGGATGGGCAAAAAGCGAGGAACTGAATGCCAAAACCAGTCCCAAGCAGGACCGGCCGGAACGAGGAAGGAAGTTCATAGGGAATGAAACTACCTAAAACAGAAAAAGGTGCGCCAAAAGATTTTTAAATCTTATCCGAAATTCAACGCCATTCATGTTTCGGATACTTCCTCGCCAGTTCCGGTTTCAATTTTGGATACGTCTCCTTCCAAAAGGATCCCAAATCCCTCGTCACCTGCAATGGCCTCCGGTTCGGCCCCAGAATTTCCACCGTCAACTCGACCTTGCCGTCCCCAATCCGCGGAGTCTTGTTGAGCCCATAAAGTTCCTGAATCCTACCCGAAACCACCGGATCCCGACCCCTCCCGTACTGAATTTTTAAAAACTTCCCCCCGGGCATCCCGATCTTTTCCGGCACGAGCCTGTCCAACCTCTTCAACCTCTCCCGCCCCAGCCATGTCTGGATCGCCCCCAGCGCACTTCTCTCGTTCGCCTGACGCCAGGTCAGGCAATTCTCACACTGGGTTTCCAAAACCAACCTTTTTGCCTCCTCGTTCCATTCCGGCCATCCCTCCTC
>Ga0214917_10000609_pt1 | contig 46766 bp, 42 predicted proteins | sample LL_1208_BB_MetaG_FD_177983 | JGI IMG/M metagenome (GOLD analysis project Ga0214917, IMG submission 177983) | Freshwater microbial communities from Lake Lanier, Atlanta, Georgia, United States - LL_1208_BB | ecosystem: Environmental > Aquatic > Freshwater > Lake | place: USA: Georgia | collected... | reverse complement strand
CATGCTTAATGACGCTGATACGGCGCCTGACTTGCCGTTGTTGCAGTGCTTTTTCCATATTATCTCCAATCTAGTTTTATTCTAGACGAGACCCGCTGGATGTCACCTATCTATCCGAATTCTACAATAACCAACTGAAATTAAATGGTTTTTCTGATTAACTCTCTAAAAGTGGTACCCAGCAAGCTTTCTTGCTCACGCTCTCTTTCCAGTAGAAGTAATCAGTCCCGCTTCTGAATGCGGATACTTTTCGATTGCTTCCTTTAATAGGGCCTTTGATGAAGAATTGGGAGAAAGTAACGCGGTCCTAAGCTCGCACAACCGCACTAGAAACTAGCTAGGATATTCAGAGAATAAAAATAAGCGCCGACTTCGCCTGTAACAAACTTTAAAGACACTCTCTTTGCTTGAGCTTCAATACTTAAAAGTGAAATTTTTTCGTGAAATTCTTTTAAGTGGTAACCTAACTTAAAACTGAGCTCCTGGTTCGTCGTACTCAAGCCAGAATCCGTAGCAAGAATTGAGGCCCCTAATTCAACGTCCAAAAGCTTTTTGGGCGCCAATTGAAACCTAAAATCTAAAGCGGCCCAAGGCCCGTGAATATTTCTAAAACCAAAGTTATCGCCGTTGATAAATGTTTCATAGTGGTAGCCGGCACTTGGATAAAGCCCTTCTTCTTCGATTCGCCAACCTTGGTACACCATCCCCAAAGACATTTCGAAGTTGCGCAAATTAAAATCAGTCCCGCTTTTTGAAATCGGCAAAAGCCCTAAGCAGCTTTAAAGCTACGCTTTGTCAGTGAAACCAAGCCCCAAAGAACTCCGTATTTATGAAACAAAGAACGGTAAGATTGGTTTCAGCGGGAGTGATCGATGCAAATAAATCACCGAGATTCTCTACCTCGGTGAGTGGCCGCTGGAGTGGTAACACCTACCGAAAGAGATCCTCTAATCGACCCGACTTGAGAGGCGGATACGTCATGGTGATGCAATGAATGGATCCATAGCCCCTATCTGAGAGGGTTCGAGAATCCAGCGGAATGATTTTTTTTCCAGTGCCCCGGTACACTTCTAGAGCTTCCCCGTCCTTCTGCTCTGCATATACGGGAACAAAAATCGTGTCGTTGATGCTCAAGGAATTCACGTACGTTCGGTATTCGCCCCCTTGTGGTTTTGGGAGCAGCCGCACTTCATATCCGAGGCTTTGAAGTTCGGGAACATAGCTTTCAGTGTCTGTGAGGACCACGTTTTCATCGATAAATTTAACTCGTTCATCCGCATGACCAATTCCCGACAAATGCGGTAAGCGAACCACTTTCTGACATCCATAAAGCGAAGTGAAGATGGTATCCGGAATGAACGCGGTTGCTAATTTGTTGATGATCACACAATTTCCCTTCGCATCAGCAACAAAGTTTCCGCCCTCAAACTCATAAGGATTCTTGGTTAACGGAATTTTGAACCACTGAGCAATTCCAGAATCGGGTTCGTCTCCCCCATAATATTTAGCATCAACAACTCCCCAAGCTTTTTCTGCTTCGGAGCTCAGATTCAGAACGGGAATGGGCGTGTTATCCCTTGCCCAAATAGCGCGGGTGGAAGCTTTGTATTTGAGAGACAAAATTTCCAATCGATCTTTTCCCACCAATTTGGAGTAACGCCTTCTCAAAGAGTTCACTTCCTTCGGATTATCTGTAAAGACCGCAAGCTTCACTCCTGCAGGTAAACGAGCGGCTAAAGTGTCTTTGATGGCTCGTGTATTAAAGTAAGTATCTGCATGGAACAAAAGGTACCCGGCAGTTTCTGTCTCTGAAAAAGGTCTTTGGTCGCTATTTTTAGCGGGAAGGTCCCCTAGTTCTAGCTTTCTATTGAATTCAATAGAGCGCTGCTCCTCACCTCGGGTCGGAGCGTGGTTCAGAGATTCTTCTGCTGAAAAAGCGCAACTTACAAAAAAAACAAAAACACAAAGTAAAGACTGAACCATGGTATTCCCCCTTAAGCTCTAGAATGAAATTCTCTAGCTTAAAGAGTATATTCGCAGTTTCTAATGCTGGAAAATCTTTTTTTCCATCTCGTGGATACCGTTTTCTGTAACAATGAAGTAATATCTCGGTAAAAACTCAGATTCCATTGGAGAAAACATGCCAAAAATCACTCTTATTTTATCTTCAGTGATGGGCCTCATGTGCGTTTGGCTTGCCCTACAAGTCATCAAGAATCGAAGAAAACACCAAGTTTCATTGGGGGATGGGGGAATCGATGAGTTGACGAGAGCTATCAGAGCGCATGGAAATTTCGTGGAATACGTTCCCTTGAGTCTCATTTTGTTGGCATGTAGCGAATTGAATCAGGCTCCCCTTCTCGTCGTCACCGGTTTTGCAGTTTTGATTTTCTTAGGAAGAGCTTTTCATGCCTATGCGTTTTTAGGTGGGAAAGACCATTTCAAGCCCCGAATCCTCGGGATGAAACTCACTCTGTATGGACTAGTGGCGCTTTCCGTTTTTAATCTGGGACTTTTTATTTGGAATTTATGAGCTCTCGAATGATTTTTCGGCCACTTTCATTCATCGTATGACCGAGCTCAGCAATAGCAACAAACTTTTTTCCTAGTCCTTGCGCTTTCAGGGCTTCAAATGAAGATTGTGCGTATTCAAAAGGCACGATCGTATCTTTCTCCCCATGGACCCCATAAACTTCGAGATCAGAAAGCCCCGAGTAAGCATCCACTCGGTAAGCTGCTCCAACTCCGATAATCTTTTTACAATCAAGACCCGCTTTCACTAGAAAAGGCGCAAAAAATCCGCCTTGTGAAAACCCAATCACCGTCCACGCTAAGTGCCCCAAACCTACTTGGTTGATCAGTTTCAAGAGCGACTCAGCAGCAAACTCAGGAGCAATCATTTGGTTTCCGGAAACCGGATCCCGAAAATACCAGGCGTACCCTTCTTTAAATTCGTTTTCTCTTTTTGTGGGACTTGGAAAAAGTCCGTTGGGAACAAATATATGAAAACCACTCACAGGCTCTATCCCCAAAAGCCGTTTCTTGACACTCTGGGCGTGATCCGAAAACCCATGGAGGACCAACAGTCCTTCTCGGCTCTGTGGAGCTGGCTCATAGAGGTACGAAGTAGATAATTTCACCTCGAGCTGAGTGGTTTGAATCTGTGCCATACTGTTTTTGAGTATAAATCAATACAGCCCCATATAACATACTGATTTTTTTAATATTTTACTGGGCACCTTTCCTTCAAGGGCTCTTGCATTTTACCCGAAAAGAAAGAGATGATGTCCAAACGAGGAGTGCTGCCTGTGAAAAAAGTCTGCTGGCTGGTGGGGGTGCTATTCACAATCAACGCGTTCACTCAAGAAGCACGAACGCCTCGCTGGCCAATGCCCCGCCCTTCTCGTACTCTTAGCAGTGCTCAAGGCTTTCGATTGGCTGAGTACCAAGGCTACGTCAAATCACTCTCTGAAAGAGAACGGACTGAATTTGCTGAAGATGCCAAAGTGAGTTTTGGAACTTTGGGCGTCAACAGTGAACACATCGTTGTGAAGTTCAAAGATGCGGAAACTGAACAGAGCGTTGTCCAAGCTTTAAAATTTAAAAAGCCCTTGCGAAATCTGAGCGGACTTGAAGTTAAAGTCTTTCAAATTCCTCCAGGAGCAAATCAAACCGAGTTGCTCGCTCATCTCGGTGCCCTCCGGGAGCTTGAAGGAGTAGAGTACGCTTATCCCGATTATAAAATCCGAATCGCGAACACACCTAATGATCCCGATTACGGAAGGCTCTGGGGACTTCATAACACTGGAACTTCAATTTTAGGGACTGGTTTTCCCGATGCTGATATTGATGCCCCTGAAGCTTGGAAAGTGAGTACCGGCTCCCGTGATGTCGTTGTGGCCATACTGGATACCGGGATGGATTATACGCACCCGGATTTGATCGATAACGTTTGGAAAAATCCGGGCGAAACAGGAACCGATAGCGCCGGCAACGACAAATCTACGAACGGCATTGACGACGATGCCAATGGGTTCATCGATGACTTCCGAGGTTGGGATTTCGCCGCCAATGATAATGATCCTCAGGATGACCACGGACACGGCAGTCATGTGGCCGGTACCATCGGAGCCACTGGAAATAACGGGATCGGGTCCACCGGAGTGAATTGGAAAGTGAGCTTAGTCGCTCTTCAAATTTTCGATTCCAGTGGCAGTGGTGATTTCAGCACTGCTCTGGCCGCTTTAGAGTATGCAACCCAGATGAGATTTCCAATCACCAACAATAGCTGGGGGGGAAGTGAGTATGTGGAAGCGTTTGAAGATGCTCTCAAACGCAACCGAGATGCAGGAAGTCTCTTCATCGCAGCAGCAGGAAATGACCGAGCAGATACCGATTCCACTCCGTTTTATCCGGCTGCTTTCCAAGTGGAAAATGTGATTTCTGTTGCTGCCTCTGATCATAAAGATCAACTCGCTTACTTTTCAAACTATGGCAGAAATTCAGTCCATTTGGCAGCGCCAGGAGATAACATCTTTTCAACCTTTTCTTGGGGTGGGTACAATTACGAATCGGGAACTTCTATGGCTGCTCCTCATGTGACGGGAGCTGCGGCACTGATCAAAGCCGTCTGGCCGAGTCTGACGTACGCACAAGTCAAAACTAAAATTTTGGAATCCGTCGATGAGATCATCGCCCCGGAATTTATTGGAAAAACAATCACCGGAGGCCGACTCAATGTGGCTCGTGCCGTGGGGGGTGAACCCTCCCCACTTCCTTTGCGCCTCGCCTTGGCGAACTCTTCCCCTCGAGTAGGTCCTCCCACTGGAGGCACTGAAATCACAGTCACCGGCGTAGGGATTCATCCCCAGGTACAAGTCACCCTCGGACTCAAACCCTGCACTAACGTGCGAGCACCTTCCCAACTAGAATTAAAATGTATCACACCACCGACTTCCATCCTGGGGCTTCATAACGTGATAGCGACAAACCCTGATGGCACTAAAAAAACGTTGAGTGGCGCATTCAGGTACAGTCCTCCGCCCACCTTGACTAGCATCAATTCAGTTTCGACCCTCCTCGCTGGCGGAACCACCGTCACACTTCAAGGCACTCAGTTTGGAACCACGGACACTCAAGTGAGAATCGGTGAAAAACTCTGCTCCCAAGTGCAGGTTCAAAGTTCCGCTCAACTCACTTGTGTAGTGCCCCCCTATGATCCAGGATCATACCGAGTCACGGTCATCAATCGCTGGGGACAGGAAAGTACGGAGCCGGTTCAGTTCACTTATTATGCGCATCCTGCGCCTGCGATCAGTGCCGTGAATCCAAGTGCAGGTCCTTTAGCTGGCGGAAATTTAGTGACTGTGAGTGGCGCCAACTTCCGATCGGGTGCTGTTGTTCACGTGGGCGGCTTGGAGTGTGCTCAAGTGAATGTGCTTTCCCCATCGCAGCTCACATGTCGTACTCCAGCTCAAACTGCGGGAACTTATACTTTCAAAGTCACTCATACCGATGGACAAACCGGGACTTTTTCAAACAGCTATACTTATCGTCCTGCACCTCAAGTCACCAGTGTAACTCCTACGCGTGGATTACCTTCTTCGGGAACGCTGCTCACCATTTCGGGAAGCCAGCTGGTTTCTGGAGCCACTGCAATGGTGGGCACTCAAACCTGTACTGATCCGCGTTGGGTGTCAGCCACTCAAATCACCTGCAGAACTCCGGTTCTACCCGCTGGCAGTCATCGCATCTCAGTGACCAATCCCGAGGGGCAATCGAGCCCAACCTCGACCGCAACATTTGAAGTGGTCTTGCCTCGTTGGGTTCGGACGAACGGAGTCTCCTGCGTAACGGTGTGCAGTCAACAGAGCCTTGTATCGAAGCCAAGCCCAGAGGGCGCTTATTGTGCTTCTGGTGAAGTGATTCCTGCTTCGGCCCAAGGGATGATCTCATTTCCCAATGGCTGCAGCCCGAATCGGCAGTGTGCAGCGCAAGGCTCTGTGAATGGAGCCAGTCATCAAGGTCGTTTTTGCTATGGCCCAAGACAGTCTAAAAATAATCAACGTACTGATGTGACTATGGGTTGCTATTGCAGTTTATAGCATTTTTTACCGATAAATCCTGAGAGGGAGGAATCCTATGCGTTTCATGTTTCAATTGCTTTTGGTCGCTGTATCTACCGTACATGCTCAAGATTGCGGACATCTGTGGCAACATGATCTGAAAACAGCCACTTTGGGACCCAAAGGGTACATGGGAGACACTCACGCCGCATACGGCATTCAGTCCTTTTTTAATAAGGGCAAAAAATACTATGTAGTAAAAGGGCAGTTTCCTCGCGCTCGATTTTTCAGCATTGAGACTTATGAGGGCACAAAAAATGGAGATGGCCAATCTCTCAACGATTATCAAATGGTCCCTGATGCGGGTTCAGTAAATCCATTTCACGATGGAGTCTCACTGAATGCGAAACCCAGAAACTACACGGTCTATATTGCTCCCGAGGGCGCTCCTAAATTCGGTCCCAATCAGCTTTCTTTTTCCAAAAAAGAAAAATACATTTCGTTTTACATTCGTTACTACTCTCCCACACAGGGAATTCAAGTGCAGTTATCTGACTTGCCTCAAGTAGAAGCTTACGATCTCAAAACGCGACAACCCAGTGCTTGCGGAAAATCTTGGCCGGTAGAAAATTTCACGAACTATCCCCAGTTTCTAGGAGCGCTCTCTCACAAACCGGAGGGCGTGTTCTCATTTGAACTCGCCAAATGGAATAAAGGGAGTAACACCGCTGTTGGAAAGTATGCCGAAGGCCACAGTGAAATGCGCTTTGATGAAGTCGCTCTTCTCCGCTTTAAACCTCCCACTTTTGCATCAACTTTTTCAGGAGAAGGTGCCTTTTCAAGCCAAACTCAAGTCCGGTATTGGTCTTTGTGTGCTATTAATTTTCCCAATAATCAGGGGCTGGTGTGTTTAGCCGATCATCTCACGCCTCCCGATGCTTCGGGATTTGTTACGGTGGTGAATGGAACAGGACCTGAAGTTGCGGAATTGGCCAAGCAGAAAGGCTATTACTACATCCCCGATATTCGTCCTGCGACGAGTAAAATGATCCTTTTTGCATTTAGAAATATTTTGCCCTCTGCAGAGTTTAAGGCGAACTCCCAGTACAAAGGGGACTACAATCCGAAAATGCGAATTTGCCCGCGCACAGATTTCCTCGCTGGAAAATGTGAATGGTGGGATTAGTAACCTGTCTAAGTTTTTGACAGTGGCCTTCTCGATACGGGGATTGTGCGGGTCTTCTCACAAGTCCCCCTTCTTCTTTTCTCTTTAGAGCCATCATTCTTAAATAAAGTTCACTTAATCTGAGAAGGAATAGTTATTGTCAGGAGGACGCGCATATGACTGGAAGCAAACGACTACTACTCATCGTTTTAAATTACCTGCTCATGCCCCAATCTGCACTAGCGGATTCAAAGCCCTTTCGAACCTTCGTCACTGTGAAGGGCTATCATCAAGAAAGTAACGGCCACTTGAAAAAACCAGAGTCTCTTGTTCGCCTTGAAGTTCAACTCCCCAATGGTCAAACGGTCGGGCTTCCAGAAAACAATCAGTTTTGGACAGTTTCTAATCAACAATCGCAAGAAGTCGAACAGACTTTTGAAGTCCCCTATGAGTGGGTCCACGGGGACGGATTTACTTTCCAAATTAAAATGATCCAAAGCGGTAAAGATATACTGCCCTGCCAATTCCAAGTCAGTCGACTTTCTGAGTACAATCGCACTTACTTTTGCCGAACCGACGTGAACTTTCAAACCAATCAACTGCGAGTTCCAGAGCAAAAATTGGTCAAACAAGCAGTCGAAGTGCGGGTCTTTAGTGATTTAAACTCATCTCCGAAGGAAATACCCAAGAAGTTCTTAGCTTACGCAAAATCTCAAGAACTGAAATAAATCAGGAGAAACTTTCAATCTCAGAAAGTTCAGGAGTGGTATTTTCTTGGAAGGGAGACCAACGTTTTTCTGAATGTTGATGCGTTGATAAAGCGCCAAGAGGAGAAGGCTATAAAGACACCACCCGAGGTGGGCGTGAAAAGCAAAACGGACAGCTTGCATGGACCAGAGGCTAAAATCGGTTGTCATGGACCATTGGCCAACACCAAACAACACGACAATCCTCAAAACATTCATAATAAAAATGCCCAAAGCACCCAATAGCAAGACTCCCAGAGCCCTAAGCCAATGGACCGTCGGATGAAAACTCAACTGAGTCAGAAACACTAAGACATTGAGAAGTTGTCCATCCAATCCCACACATCCCGGAGCCAATGTTGCTCGATAATACTTCGCTTTCAGAAATATCTGGGGAGCTAATGTCTTAAGATTTGTAGAAAGATCACAACTGGCCTGAGGAATGGGACTCCAAGCAAGAAGTTTACAAACCCAACTCCCCGTAACCCCTCCGAGGATCGGCCACAGGAGTTGAAAATGGTGCTGATAAACCGTAACGGAAAATGCAATCAACGCACACGGGATCACTACCCACTTGTTCTTACTTCTTAAAAAATATCGTGGAGAAATAAAAACAAAGACTCCAGAAAGCACCACAAAGCCCAGCATCAAAAACCAAACAGTCATGTTCCGATTGAGACTTGCAGTGGTATAGCCCATGAACAGTAAAATAGAGAATAGATGCAAGAGAGCGTTTGCACGGCGGAAGATCCAAGTCAGTGGCTCAAAACGGTTCAACGAAAAGAAAAAAATAAAAAAAGCTACAGTCGATGGCACGAACAAATCAAAATCCGTGGTGCCGGACCAGCCGATGGAAACTTTAAAAACGGAATGAAATAGCCAACGCAAACACAGCAGCTCACCTACTAGGAATAAATAAAGCCCACTGGTTTTTTTAAAAAAAAGATTCATGAAGAGAGAGCTTTAATTGTCGCTGAAACGTAGGAAAGAGTCAAAAATTGGATTCCCTGGGGAGCTGCGCGTTAAACCCATGAAATCAGTTGTATGCTCTTCCTGAACCCTTTAGGCTTATGGTTGTGAAAATCTTATTGTTATCCGTAGCACTCTTTTTGGGTAGTTCCACGATGCTCTGGGCAGTGGGCTGTGGCGGCGGTTGTGCAAGCTCTGCACAATGTGATGGCGGCTGCGCCACTTGTTTTGGAGGCACTTGTCAGTCCTGCTGCGATGCTCTAGCCAACGACGCGCAAGAGTGTGAGGACAACTTTCCAGGCTGTACTTGGAACACCACAGAAGGCGTCTGCGAGGACGTCCCCGGAGCGGGCTGTAACAACGGAATTCCAGAAGCGCCAATGGACCAATTCAAGTGGGGTTGGTTGGTGTTAGCAGCAGGTATGGTTGGTTTAGGAGTAGTGCTGAGAAAAAGACTCTTACGAAAAGCTCACTGAGGAGCGCCGCCTACGTAAGTAATCCCGTTACAAGTTCCATTTCCGGCCGAATTGATCGTGTGTGTGGGAACACCATTTACGAAGCAGCCTGAGGGAGTGTAGCAGATTTTGGCATTGTAGCCAGATGGACCATATCCATTCCAGGCCGACAACGTATATTCTCTGCTGGTGAAAGAGCGATCAAAAGTTCCTGTACTGTACCAAGTGAGTCGCTCGCCGTTTACACCAATCCCATCGTCACTGCCCAAATCAGTGATTCGAACAAGGGCAGGCAGAGCAACGGTATCAGGCAGCTTCAAACTCACAGTTCCCCAAGCTCCTCCTGGGGTTCCCCAGTCGCCAGTATAATCGGTAAAGGTACGACACGTTTCAGCGCCTACAGCATAGCCAGTTCCACTTGAGTTCAGTCCAATCATTTTTCGACCTTCAACATAATAAAAGACACCACAGTAACCAGACTCCTTAGAGTTAATGACGTTGGGCACCTCCAAGCCATTTTCATAACAAATACTTTTGACTGCTAAAGAACTGGTAGAAGGAGTGAAGTTAGCATCATACAATGCGGTTCCTTGAGTCAGACGAACTTCATCAATGTAACCCTTGAAGTGTCTTACAGTACCGCCGTCGTGAAATCTTCCAATCACAACAGTTCGTTGAGGGAATACTTTTCCTGAAAAACCAGTCGAACTTCCCACCAAAGTGCCGTTTTTGAAAATACTTAACTTATCCCCTTTTCTCACCAGGGCAACATGGGCCCACTGATTTAGATCCAATCCGCCCCCGGGATTTACCACCAACTCATCTCTCCAACTTCCAGTGACATTAGAAATCAACCTGAGCCGATCTTTAGACTCTCCCAGATTGAAGCTCCACCCGGTAGTGGAACCGTCGGTTGTTCCAATGAGTTGACCCCCAGCCACACTCCCTCCGTGCTCTTGCGGATAAACCCACATTTCCAATGTAAAATCACCGGAGCCAAGGCCTCCCACATTAGGAAGTCTCAGATAATTTTCCCCTCCTGGAAAAAACAAACTGCTGCTGCCAAATTTGCTTTGTGCAGTAGAAATCACAGGGCTGCCCCGTTTTGTGATGTGATTGAGATACACAGAAGAGTCCTCAAACAGAGCCGAATTGTTGGTACCCTCTCCGCGCATGAGAAGAAGGGTCTTGGTATCGCGGACTAATTCAGAGGCTTTAAAACCTGCAACATAGTAATAGCCGTCGACGATGCCATTTGCTTTTGTACCGTTTACATACCGTTCATTGTTACTGCTACAAACCCCTGAACCGCTGGAGTCAATATCTGTAGTGGCGTAACCGTTGGAATAGCACACCACTTGCGGAGAAAAAGCTGAAGTAGGCACACTGAAATTTGTAGTATACAGCGCTTTTCCCTTAGTCACTCGCACTTCGTCAATGTATCCCTCGAAATATTGACTTCCAATGTTCCGTCCTCCGATTCGGATCAGTTTGTTAATGTTAGTGTAATTATTGCTGTCATTGAACGAATCGACTTCCGAGCCGTTCATGAATGCTTTAGTGACTCCATTTTTTCTAGAAACTGCATAGTGCCTCCAGTTTCCAGACTCACCCCAATTCCAATACCATCTATCCAGACGCCACGATCCTTCAGCGTTGCCACCAAGCAACCGAGCGGCCCGTTGATAAGTCGTGTGCATCAAGAAGCCATCCGCGTCTATGGGATCGGCGGTAGTAACCAATGACATTTCCCAAGGCCAGCACCAGGTGCAGCGGGTGGGTTTAAACCAAAGCTCTACAGTAAAATCTCCAGTGCCGAATGCAAAATCCGAATCAGAGGAATAACTCACGAATCCATTGCCAGCAAAATAAGCACTCGCCCCGCCGAATTTACTTTCTAAGGTGGAAATTTTTGGTGATCCTCGAGTGGTGGCGGTCCTGTTTCGAGCTGAATCCGTAAATACTTCTGAGTTCTCGGCTCCGTCAAAATGCAACAGGAGCACAGTGTTATCCACCATCACAACCTCATTAGCAACAAAACCATTGATATAGAATTGTCCCTGGTAAGTGCCTCGCCCCGTTTTATCGAGAGGAGTAGCATTGCCTCCCACATAATAGGTGCTATCTCCAGTACACCAGCCTTTTCCTGAAACTACTCCTTGAGTACCCAATCCATTGTCCCAACATTTTCCAATCAAGTAGCCATTTGCTGGTTGGGCATTCACAAAGTAATAATTACCGCTGGTGCCTGTACCACTCTGATTCAACCCTGGATAAGGAATGCCACCTATATAAAAAGTTTGATTGCCCGCACACCAACCGGTTCCGCCTCCTACGGCTCCGAGAGTCACAAAGTTCTGATAACAAAACTCATCGAAAACACCGTCTCCCGTGAAATTGTCCTCGGTCACATGTGGAGTTGTGGGCGGAGCGAAACTTGCAGTGTACAAAGCCTTCTTCGCAATTCGAACAGAGTCTAGGTATCCATTGAAATAGTGGCTTCCGTTATGTGAACCAATATATAAATCGCCTGAACCCACATCATAAGAAATAGAATTGTTAACTGTGGAAATCAGCACGCCATTCAAAAAGAGTTTCATAACCCCAGAGGCTCGAGAAACCGCAACGTGTACCCACTGATTGGCTTCAACTGCTACCCGAACATTTAAATCCCATCCCACATTGCGCCGAGCGACACCGAATCGCGTACCGCTCGAATTAAAGCCAAAACACAAGGCTCCAGGAGCCCCACCACACATGAGCAGCATGTGATCTGTAACAGTAGACGGTCGCATCCAGCCTTCAATGGTGAAATCTCCTGGTCCAAAATTAAAAGCGATATTGGCGGGAATCATCAAATCTGTTGAGCCGTTAAAGACACCACTCGCAGTACCCACTTTCTTCACACTGGTGCTTTGTTTTGCTCCACCATTAGTGGTTACGGCGAAAGCGTAATCCGAGGAGTCAATAAATTCTGCGGAATCATGAGCTCCATCCATGTGAAGTATTAAAGAAGTCGTAGAATTCATTGGAAGCTGAGGCACATTAAAATTTCCAGTATAGAGTGATTCAGCTAAAGTTACCTTGAATTCATCAGCATAGCCGGTGAAAAATTGGCCGCTGTTTTCCTGGGCCGCACCGCTCATGATCGCAAAGTCACCGCTGCTACCAATTTCACCCGTAACAGTGATGGGTGTGCCCGCTACTCCATTCAAGTAGCCGGTAAGCGTATCTCCATTTCGAACTAAAGCAATGTGTTGCCATTGATTGAGTGTCCAGGTTAAACCTGTCGAAGGATCTCCCGAAGTTTGCCAACCAGTAGCATCTGAATTAGCAACCACATAACGAAGTGTACCTACAGAATCAGCATAGAGGAGGGCTCCCCCATAACCGGAGGTAACATTTCTATGGCTCCAGAGCACTGAAGCGCTCGAATTAGCCGTCGGATAAAACCAGCCTTCAATAGTAAAGTTTTCAGAGCCCCATTTGAAGGCAGCATTGTCAGCTACAGTCAGCCAACTGGAGCCGTTGAAAAATCCGGAGGCGTGCCCGAACCGAATTTGTGATGTGGTCTGAATTGCAGAGCCTTGACTGTTGATCATTTGAACACGGGGCGAAGAGTCTACGAAACTGCCTGAACCGTCGCTACCATCCATTTTCAGCAACAAGACGGGGCCAGCAATCCATTCAAAGACGTCAAATTCCGCATAATATTGATCCCAGAAATTGTCATAAAAATAAAAATAGTACCGCCCTGGACTTGTAATATTAAGAGTGCAAGTAACTTGAGTTGCCGTGATCACGGCACCACAATCCCAGGAGTACCAACTTGAGTTAAAACCAGAATTATTCCAGACATTCAGATGAAGGAACTGGTCTAAGTTTTGTCCATTAATGCTGATAGTTTTTGTCTTGCTGTTAAAAGTAGTTGAAGTGATGAGAGGCTGAGGCCTTTCATTTATAAAGTCGATGCCGCTGTCCAGCCAACACCAATCCCAGTTGTAATACCGAATACGCCACGTACCACCGCCTAACGAAATATTACAGACCAGTTGGGCATCTGTGTAAACGGGACAATCCCAATAATAGAAGTTTACCGTCCGTCCGCTCTGGTTATACAGATCAAAGTAGTAAAAAACGCTGCTATCATTCAATGCATTCCCGTTAAGAGTCACTTGATTGTTGACGTAATCATAAGTCGCAGAAGTGATTTGAGGCGTAGGTCGATCTGATAAAAAACTAATACCAGAATCTCGCCATTCCCACCAAGAAGTGTTGTGTCTGATATACCATGTTCCCCCTTGCAGGTATCGGCTACACTGCATTTGCGAGGAGTCTGGGAACCAGCAATCCCAATAGTAAAAGTAGTCATATCTCCCAGTATTCCCATTCCACAAATCAAAGTAATAAAAGATACTACTGTCATTCAAGCTCGTACCAAAAACCGTAAGGATGTTGTTGGCTGTATCGTAGGAGGCCGAAGTGATTTGTGGTTGTGGCCGATCGGAGGTGAATGTAATCCCAGTCCAGTTCCAGCTCCACCAACCCGTGTAATAGCTGATCTCCCATGTCCCTCCCGATAAGTTTCGATTGTAACAAACCCACTGAGTAGAACTCGTTGAACAGTCCCAATAATAAAAGTAGTCTCCGTTGCCATTATTGTAGTTATAGAGGTTGATGTAATAGAAAAGGCTGGAATCATTTAAACCCAGACCGTTCAGCACCAAAGTGTTTGTGGTGTAATCATAAGTGGCCGAGGTGATTTGAGGAGGAGGTGCGTCGCTCAAAAAACTTGTCACTCCATAATTCCAATTTCCTGAATGCTGATAAAAATCTACATTCCAGGTGCCGCCACTCACATACCGATTGCACACCCACTGGGTATCACTGGTGCTGCAATCCCAATAGTAAACATAGTCCCACTGACCAGTGGTCTGATTATAGAGCTGGAAATAATAGATACCCAGTTCATTGAGTAAATTTCCATTAAACGTGAGCGTGTTAGCAGCGTAATCATAGGTGACAGAAGTGATCTCAGGGTCCGTCCAATCTTGTTCAACATCCGTTTGCCCATCGAAGTATTCGCAGACATAGCCAAATCCACTGCCCCAGCCATTCTTGAGGTGATCATTCCATCCCCAGCTTCCACTGAAATGAACATAATGCTCCTGCCCTCCGGCATTATCGGGTTGGCCCCCACCAAAATTATTGTAGCTGTAAGTTTCTCCAGTGACCCACCTGAAGCTTCCTTCGCTGCCTCGGTCGGTTAACCCGATCCAAGCATCACTACCCCAAACAATATTCCAAACAGCATTCTGCTCTTCACTAGAAGTGATCGTCGCTAAGTGCCCGCCGGTTTCCTTGCAACTACTCCAAGCTTGTTTCCAAGATTTTGCAGTTGAGAAATACGCAAAGTAAGAGCCACTATGCCAAACATAGTTATCCCCCCCCTTCTCATTCGTGTTGCAACCATTGGTGGGGTCGTAGAAATAATCACTGCAATCATCGGATTGTCTAATGCCATCATCATCATTATCAATGAACGCAGAAATCGCCATCGTTACTGTATTGCTCTGCTGGCCATAGCTATCAATGCCATAAACTGAAACAGTGTAATCCCCTACTTCAAACGAACGACTCAGACTCGATGTCGTCACCATTTCACTGCTCGTCGAGAAATCATAAACCCACGTTACGATGTCTCCCACGGTCGCATACACTGAGAAAGTCACATTCAAAGGCCCTTTGCCACTCGATACATCTGTGCTTCCGCTAATCACTGGTGGCGGTACTTTTTGAAAGGCCACTTGTGTATCGGTGGTGCTAACATCCCCATGTTCATTTTCCACATAGGCCCCAGTAATAGTGCGAGTGACCGTATCTGAAGCTGTCATACAAACAGGCACTGAACAGGTTTGAAAGGCAAGTAAAGTACTGCCGCACCTGCCATCATTTCCATCATAGGCATTGCTCCCTAAACTCACACCGTCAGGTAAACTTCCCAAGGAGTACTCAGATGTTTTTCGACCTGAATCATTCTTCACAGTGACACTTCCACACACTTGAGTATCAGCCAGTCCTTGCATGGGGCTTGATTCAAAACTCAAAGTAGCCCTGGCAGGTACTGTTGCCATGAGAAAAATGGGAATGCTTTTGTCGCTAGGAAGCTGAGCCGCGCAAGCCATTACTTCTTGCTGATTGATAGTGGCAAACGCACAGATGGAATTGGAGGTTTGCCCATCTTTTGTGAGTGTTCCACTGCAAAATCCTTGAGCCGGTTGATTTCGGTTGGCGCAGGTCAAAGCGCCCCAGTTACTAGCCGTGCTCATGTCATCCACTTGCGAAAGCGAACGAATTGTAAACTCTGTCCCTGTACTGTTTGGTTTAAGAAGTAAGCTACTGTAAGTAGCTCGAGTCATGCTTGATTGATAAAAAAGCATCCCAGAATATTCGTTTCCATAAAGCCCACTTAAAAAACTCGTCGTGATATTTGTTTGGGGAAGCCCCACTGCAACATTCGGATTCGTCCCTGAAGAAATGGCCATGAACGTGTTATCGCCCCACACCACTTGCCCGCCCGCTCCAAAGAAAGAATTTGCAGAACTGGCGGTCAACGCTTCAGTATTTCCATTGCAACTCGCTCCACTTTCTAATTCGTACGAATAAGCGTTGGTATCCAGAGACAAACTTTGTAAATCAATGGCTCCCTGCCCATCTAGAATCGCCGAGGTTGCACTATCGACTCGCACGACACCCGCAAATTTGAAAGCAGCATCATTGGCCAGCATTGGTCCAGAAGTGCTTGTGGCTTTGGAGCTTCTTCCTCGCACTCCCACCCAGACCATATTCTTCGCAATCGCAGGACTGCTCTTGCAACTATCGGCACTACTTAAACTGTTGTAGTACCCATCACTAAAAAAACTGCGAAACACTAAGAAACTATCAAAACTCATCGCTTCGCGATTGCTCCGATTGTTAGTAACAGAACGGGCAAAGCGCCCTGTTGCTTGAGAGGAATCAATCGCCATTTTCAAAAGTCCAGCTTTACTAAGCTCGGTCACGCCAGCAGCTATATCCACATCGGTTGGGTCGCCACTGGTAGGCTTAGTCGCCTCAAAAACTGTCTTCTTTTTCTTTCCGGGTTTGGTAGGGGGAAGGCCTTCAGTGTTGTTATCACAGCCGCTCGTTAACCCATCACAACTAAAGCCCATCGTCATGCGATTACGGGCATAGGTAGGCTGAGCTACTCCTAAAAGCAGCGCTCCCACAATCGCGATTTGTCCTTTACGTCCAACCATACGTCCCACATTGATAGGTTTTGACTTCACCTATAATTATCGCTCTGCGTCAGAAAAAAGTTAAGGACTCAATTGTGAAGAGTGGGCTCACGCTCAATTGTGGAGAAAGCTTCATAATTGAAGCCTTGAGGCGATGTTTATACAGTGCGATAATAAAAGTTGAACGTTCGATGAATAGTAAGGAGTTGCGCGTATGTTTTGGAAATTTCTAGCCCTACTGTTTGTAATGGGAACCCTGGTTTCCTGTAATGCGAAGCTCGATGTCACCATTAGTGGTGATGCTTCAAAAATCGGGACGCCCCAGGATCCAGCGTCTGCTCCAGCACCGGCTCAGGCTGCCGCAGCCCCCAGTGAAAAGCGAGTCATCACATTCTCAGGCGCTTCAGATTAAAAAAAACCCCACGTGATGTCGGCATCACGTAGGGTTCATCGGTTTTAAGTCAGTACTGCGAAGGTGACTTAGCTCTTCTTTTCTTCCGCTAAAAGCCGTTTCACGGTCACAGCTTTTTGTTGGCTTTGGAGCCACTCCCCGAATGATTTTTTGGGAATCAATCCGGCTTTAACATTCATAGCGCCTTTACCGCCAGCATTCGCGTAGTACAGAACAATGTAGCCATTGCGTTCTTCAATCAGCTCACCCACTACAGTACCGGGTTTCGCAGACGCTAAATAACGCTCCTTCCACATTTTACCAATGCCAGGGCCTTGTGGAATGCCACCCATCATCGGCTGGCTCTTATCTGCGGAAGGATTCCATTTTAACCCTTCGTCGTCTTTGATAGTGCCTTCAAACACCATCCCACCATTTTTCTTCACCGAGTCTGAAAAATTGGCAGCCTGTGCCTTCAGGCTTTGATGCAGCTTGGTCGCTTTTTCTTTTTCGCTCGCATGGAAACCTTCATCTTTCATATAAGCTTTCATGAACACCAAGCGATCAGCAATCATCGGGATGACCACGACGTTTCTGAATTCTTTTTCATTGCCTTTGGCCTGTTGAAACAGTGCTGCCATCTTGGGGTTGTTCTCTGAAACCCGTTTCAGGTTTTCAAATTCAGCGGCCACTTCCTCGTCTGTCAAAGCTTCATTACGAGCTTTTAAAATTTCTACCATGGTGTAGCTTCGGATCAGCTGCTCCATAGCCGCTTCAAACGTAGTGGAAGGATTCAAAACTTGCATTGCTTTTTGTCGCAGCTCCACATCACCTCGGGTGATTTTTGAGCTTCCAACTTCGGCCACTACTTTATTCTTTTTGGTACAGCTGACTGTGGGAATGAGGACGCTCACTAGCCCGACAATTAACAGTGATTTTAATTTCATGGGATTTCCTCCAAATGAGAGACGTAAGAGAAGACAGATTCTAGTGTATCACTAAAAAGTTGATGTCGTATCGCGGCATCTAACTTTTAAAAACCAGGTATAATCAAGCCTTCATTTTCAAGGAGAAAACTCATGCAAACTATGTTTTGGAAGTTGATGTTACTGGTCTGTGTAGTGAGCTTATCTGCTCAGGCCGAGTTGAGACGGCGCGGCGGCGGTCATCACGGCACCCCAAAGCCACCGAGTAACACTTCAGCTCCGGCCCAACCCACAGATCCGAATCTCATAGGAAAATCTGAACCCGATAAGAATGTGGTTTGGGAATATTCCGTAGCATTAAAGCCAGGGGCTTCTCTTGAAGAAATTCGAAAAATTAAGAAGGACTTGAAAAACAAAGGGGTCAAATTCAACTGGGGTACAGCTGATGAACCCGTATTCGGAATTAAAACCTACATGGATGTTGAAGATATTAAAAACATCAGCGAACACGTGGGAGAAGTCACTCCATCTGAGGAGACTGCAAATTTCCGCTTCGAGCTGAAGAAAGATCTTTCTACCGCTCAAATGAAAGCTTTGAGAGCCGCGTTGAAAGAAAACCGAATTCAAATTAAATGGGCTCCGCCTTTAGATGTGCCTCCTTATTTGATGGTTAAAAGTGCTGTTCTGGAAATTGGGCGACTTTTTGCGCTTCCCAACATTGGACCTTTCTTAGAAAAGGTAGAACCCGAGAAATAGACCGTATCGGGGGTGGTGGCATTGCCGTCTTTCAACAACCGTGATAACTAAGCTCTCCTTATGTCTCACGTTGTTGGTTTTAAAGGCACTCATTACCACCCCCGGAAATTTAAGCTGAGCGATCTCATCATCCCGCCTTACGACGCCATCCCGGCAGATGCAGTAGAAAACTACAGAAACAAAAGCATCTATAATTTCTCCCATGTGGATTTAGCTCGGCACGAGGGCGACGACTATTTGGCGTCGAAAGCCCTCCTCGATCAGTGGCTTGCCAAAGGCATCATCGAAGAAACCCCGACTCCTTGCTATTTTTTGTATCGACAAAATTTCACAGCGTTTGGAAAAACCCATCAGCGAGATACGCTTTTGTGCGCGGTTGGTTTAGAGGATTTTTCAAAAGGTATTATCCGTCCACACGAAAACACTTTTGGAAAATACAAAGCGGATCGCTTAGAGCTCTTAAAAAACACGGGTTACAACTTGAGTCATATTTTTGGAATGGTGAAAGACCCAGAAGGTTTTTTGGCAAACCAATTTGAAAACTGGTCTTTTGAAGCTCCTTTCCTAAAAGCACAAAGTGAAGATGGGGTCGTGCATACGGTTTGGAAAAAAGAAGTGAGTCAAGCCCAGGAGATTTCCGCTTTCTTCCAACAGAAACCCATTTACATTGTGGATGGGCACCACCGTTACGAAAGCGCCTTGATGTATGCTCGGCAATTAGGGGTTGAGGGCCGATGGGAGCACCCAGCAGCTGTCACTACTTTTTGTATCGCCAATGTGTACGATCCGGGCCTCATCATTTACCCCACCCATCGCCTGCTGAAAAAGGGGGCCCTCACCCATTGGGATTGGGAAAAGGTTCGAACTCAATTTGAAATAACCCCTGTTTCTATGGAAGCCACTCGCGCTTTCGTGACCTCTCATCAGGAGAGCCCAAAATTTATTGTTTATCGCGCAGAGGAACTCTTCCTCTTAACTCCCAGAAATTGGGCTGAAACCCGTTCTGAATTGGGAGATTCCGTGGCTCGTTTGGGCGTTACTTGGTCAGACCGTTTTTTTCTTAAAGAATTCTGCGGAGTTACAGACTCTAACCGAGGCACCCTCATACGCTATGAGAAGGACTTCGATTTTACCTGGTCTCTTCGGGACCAAGCGGATCTCATCGTTTTCCAAGCTCCCCCCGCAGTAGAAGATGTTACTGCCGTTGCCGATGAAAAGAAGTACATGCCCCAAAAATCCACTTTCTTTATCCCGAAATTGGCTGGGGGTTTGGTCTTTAGAAAGCTCGCCTTTACAAGGCCTTCGACTTAGGTTAACACTTCTGCCACTTACGAGGTTGTTCTTGGGGCCAAAACTGGCCTGAAAATCAGCACGTTAGCGTGCAACAAGTGCAGAGCGAGGAAGCGTATGTCGAGAGTTTGTGAATTAACTGGAAAAAGACGCGAAAAAGCGAATCGAGTGAGTCACTCGAACATCAAAACCCGTCGGTTTTTACAACCGAACTTAGTGAAGAAGAAGTGGCAGCTCACTGAACTCAAAAAGAGCGTCACTTTGACTCTATCCGCAGCAGCTTTGAGAACCATTCAAGCACGCGGGGGAATTGAACGCGCCATCATGTTGGAGAAAGAGGATAATCTTTCTGATCGTTTATTAGGTTTAAAAAGAGAAATTCAAAAGCGACGTGGTGCACGTGCTGGTGAAGTAACAGGTAGGGAAGTCAATGCGGTTCAAAATTAAAAAAGGTGATTTAGTTCAAGTCCGAGTCGGTAAAGATCGCGGCAAAACTGGAAAAGTGATCAAAGTCAGCCGAAAGCACGGACGCTTAGTCGTGGAAGGCATCAACATGCAAAAGCGCCACGAAAAAGCAAAGCCAGGAGCCCCAGGCGGGATTCAAACAAAAGAAGGCGCTATTCAATATTCGAATGTCATGCTGGTCGATAAAGCCGGCAAGCCGACTCGCATTGGTCACCAATGGGTCGAAAAAGATGGCAAAAAAGTAAAAACTCGAATTGCTAGAACAACGGGAGAGCAGATCTAAAATGGAAAAAGAATTTTCAAAAAAAGGTGGGGAATCCCAAGGCAAAGACGGGGGAGTTCCGGAAAACAAATTTAAATCAGGAAAAAAAACTGATTTAGGCGAAACAATTATTGACTATAAGAACTTCTATTTGCTCCGTCGATTCATTACGGATCGGGGCAAGATTAACCCTGCTCGCATCACACGACTTTCCGCAAAGGAACAAAGAAATTTGGCGACAGCAATTAAAAGGGCTCGTCATATTGCTTTGATCCCCTATTGCACCGCTCACCGCGGAATGAAAGACGCTTAACGGAAGAGCCACCAAAGTGTGGCAATAATTCCGACTAGAGCAAGACTCAATCCCTCATTCAAACGATGGCGTGCGCGCGTTTCCGTTTCTTTGGTTTGTACTGTCTTGCCTCGATGGGCCCAGGTCAGTCCTTGGATTTGTTCCGGGCGTGGTGGTTCGGTCAAGAAACTCACTCCCAATAACACAACAGAACAGAACACAAACAATAACGCTGCAAAGTGAAGGAAATTGATTTCGGCAAAGGTTTCCCAAAAGGATCCTGCCAACAAGCCAGTTTTTTGAGGTCCATTCACTAATTCTAAAACCAATCGCAACATCCCAACTGCAAAACCCATGAGTAAACTGGTAATGGCCCCTTTTCCATTAATCCGCGAAATAAAAAGGCCCAAAAGAAAACATGCAGCGATGGGAGGCGCAATGTATCCCTGCACGCTTTGGAGATAGATATACAGCTGAGAGGAAATGTATTTCATGAACGGAATCCACAGGAGTCCCAAAACAGCGAGCAGTCCCGTTGTCCACCGTCCCACTGAAACCAAAGTGGCTTCACTTGCTTCCGGTTTCCATTTTCTAAACACATCCCATGTAATGAGTGTGGAACACGAATTAAATACAGCGCTGAGAGAACTCATGAGCGCTGCCAGTAAAGCCGCAAAGAAAAGTCCCTTCATCCCTGGACTGAGCAAATGCATCACTATTCGCGGCAAGGCTTTATCGGCAGTGGAGGCGTCCATATCAGTGAATAAAACTCTCGCCATGATTCCAGGAACAATAAACAAAAACACTGGAAGAATTTTGAGATAGCCCGCAAGGATAGTCCCTCCCCGGGCATGTCCTAAGTTTTTTGCAGAGAGAGTTCTTTGAACAATACATTGGTCGGTGCACCAGTACCACACTCCCAAAATAGGGGCTCCAAAGACAATTCCCGTCCAAGGAAAATCAGTGTGATCAGAACTTTTCCACATTGAGAAAAATCCCTCGGGAGCCTTAGCAACTAACTCGGGCCATCCCCCTAACGCTTCCAACCCCGCAAACATCAATGCGAAGGATCCCAAAAATAAAACGACCGTCTGAAGAATATCCGTATAGACCACAGCCCGCAGTCCACCCATGACCGTATAAAGACCCGTGACAATCACAATCACGCCGGCCGACACCCACAAATCAATCCCCGTTACTTCTTGAATGATGATTCCGCCCGCATACAGCGACACACTGATTTTGGTCAGGACATATCCCAGGATAGAAATCGCAGTGAAATAACCCTGACACGCGGAGTTATATCTTCGCCCCAGAAACTCCGGCATCGTATACACGCCACTGCGTAAATAAAACGGAACAAAAAGCCAACCGAGCACCAAAAGAATCAAAGCTGCTAACCATTCAAAATGTCCAACTGCTAATCCAGAAGCAGCTCCGGTTCCCGCAAGTCCCACTAAATGTTCACTGCCAATGTTGGACATGAACAAACTGGTGCCTACAGCAATCCAACCCATGTCGCGACCCGCCAAAAAATACCCTTCACTCTCATTCTTATTCTGGAGGAATGCCCACCAAGCCACTCCCAAAACCCCTGCAAAATAAAGAAAGATGACGAAGAAATCGATGAACTGAAGTTGATTCACGGTAAATGGACCCTCAACAAAAACCTTCTTTTGCTCTTTTCGCCGGAGCGAGTCAAGATTTCTAAATATTTATTTATGCTCGACAGGGCCCGGCAAAGTACTATATGACCTAGCAAAAGGAGAAATGCCAATGAGCGTGGAATTCTACAATGTTAAAACTCGAAGTAAGGTCTCTGTTCCTGAGAATCAAATTCAAAAGGCAACATTGAAACGACAAAACAAAAATGGCACTACTCAAATCCGTTATGTTCTGAGAGCCTTGGTGGACGGCATGAAGCTCACCAAGTTTGTTTCCCAAAAAGATTGGGAAGCCATTAATGCTCCAGTCGTTGAATAACTAAACATTAAAATTCGGGAGGGACTCCCATGAAGAAAGCTCTAATAGGATTTTTTTTAGGTGCGTTCATGGTGTGCAGTGCAAGTCCTGCTTTCGCTGCTAGGCCCTCCAGTTTTTCCGAACTCGGTTACCAAACGATTCAAGAGGTTTGGAGTCAGCTGCGATACTACGGGCTTTGGGAAATGAATCCTTGGCACCCGAGCTTGCCCCGTCCTCAAGTACCGGCTCTGAAAGCAGTTGTCAGTCAGCGCGCAGGTTTACTGGCTTACTATGACGAAGAAAACGGTTGGGGAGGCTCCACGCTGGTGTTTAAAAACCCTAACGGAGGCTATCGCCACTCAGTCTCGTTCAATCGAGATCAAATTCAATTTGTAACTCCTTATCAAGGGACTGTGGCGCATGCACAGGTTTACTTTACAGTGAATGGTCCCGCCTATCAGTTCTATTGTCGAAGTCAGGTCGTTTCGGAACCCGGCTTTTATTCCTGCATTCGTCGCTTCTTCTCTCAGGTGATTGTGGACCAACTCCGTCGTTACGCTCACTGATTGCTCTGCCGCTTTCATGGCAAAGACTCGTTTACACATTGAACGGCTAGGACCCCATGGCGATGGTGTTGCTCATTTACCCCGCGGAATTGTCTATGTGGATCGAACAGCGCCCGGAGATACGCTTGACGCTTCCGTTAAGAAAGATGCAAAAGGGATATTAAGAGGAGAACCGCTACAATTTCATGAACTTTCTCCACTCCGCGTGAACCCGCCTTGTCGTCATTTTGAGGAGTGTGGGAATTGTACGCTCCAACACATCTCAAAAGATTTTTACCAAAGCTGGAAAGAAGAAAAAGTACGACTCGCTCTAAACAAATGGAAGCTCAAACCGGCGAGCTGGCTGCCATCTCTATTTCTAGGAGGTGCTAACCGACGTCGAGCCACTTTTTCCCTGACACGAAACCGAGGAAAACTGATTGCGGGTTATTATCAAAGACGGTCACAGCATCTTTCTCACATTGCTTCTTGTGAAGTGGCTTTGCCAGATCTCTTAGAACGGAAACAAGCGTTGGAGCCTTTTTTATCTGCTTTAGTGCAAGAAGGCGAAGTCTTGGATCTCTTTTTACAAAAAATCGGAAACCAATATGAAGCAGTACTCACCGAACCCAAAAAAACAAAAAAAGAATTCCTAACAGCGCTCATTGAATCTGATTTGCTCGATCGATTCGCTTTAAAAACCAAAAAAGGAATTCAAATTCTCTATCAACCTCGAGAACTCCAGGCTCATTTTGGAGAACTGCGAGTGGCACTGCCGCCCGCGTCGTTCCTACAACCAACGGTTGAGGGGGAAATGGCCTTAACTCAAGCAGTGCTTCAAGCGGTATCCCCCAGTTCTTCCATCGCTGATCTCTTTTCTGGGGCAGGCACTTTTTCTGGCCCGCTCCTCAGCCGAGGTCCTGTCAGCTCCTTCGAGTGGAACTCACACGCTGTCAACAATCTCAAAAAAGCGGCCAAAAACTTCCCTCTCCAAGCTTTTCGACGGGATCTCTTTTTGAACCCACTCAAATCAAAAGAACTGAAAGCCTTTGAAACTGTGGTCTTGGATCCTCCGCGAGCGGGCTGCCTCGAACAAGCGCGTTGGATTGCTCAATCTCATTGCCCCACCATCGTGAGTATTTCCTGCAATCCCGCCACGTTTGCGCGGGATGCCCATGCATTGGTCCAAGGGGGCTATTTCTTCAAATCAGTCCAGGTGATTGACCAGTTTTTGTGGTCCAGTCATGTAGAAATGGTCGGCGTTTTTCTGAAAAGCTCCTGAGAACTGTGTCAAGTTCCTGATTCTATTCACGCAATGGAATTCTTCCAAGCCAGCTCATTCACAGTTGTTAATTTTTTACCGTGAAGAGCCACCTCTTCTGTTCCGCTCTCCCTCACAATGAAAAGCATGCACTCCCTCATCTCCCTTTTTTTACTTCTTTTCCTTTCTCAGAAACTGTTGGGGGCTACCCCTTCGTTGCCTCAATTGATGCCCCCAGAGCAAGTCGCTCGCTATCGCGCACTCATTCCAAAAACCTCGAATGAGTATTTGAATCAACTTCTATTGAGCAATCGAGCCATTTTTTACGATGCCACGAGTATCATACCGGGGTACCAAGATTCCCTAGGAGATCCCCGGGGGTTTCGTCCTAACACCATTGATCGCTCATTTATAAACTTAGCAGTGCCCGGAGGTTGGGAACGTTTATTTGCAAAAAAAGGAGTGTTCCATTTCCCTTTTGGCACCGGAGGTGTCGATCGCTCCGACAATGTCGTTAAAATCAATGTTTGGGTTCCTCCGACCGATTCAAGCCAGAAGTTTTTGCCGGTTGCTCTGTGGCGTGCTTCGTTTTCCCGATTCCACTGGGTCTTCCCAGTAGGCACTCAAATCGGTGAAATCCTGATGATCCAATTTACGGATGGTGAACTCAGAGTTTTTGAAATTCGAATCAAAACCCGAACTCTCGAAGGCTGGACCAATGATGTTTATCGCCCTTTCCTCACCCCTTCTCAACTCATCACTGGAATTGAAAGCGCCGTTCCAAACTGGGATCAAAACACTTATTTGCAAAAAGTCGTAAATCACTTGAAACAAGTAAATGGCTTGAGCGCATACCCCATGAAATCCCAACACTTCAGCAATACATTTTCGGCACCTGAAGGTGCGCTTGACGTGCTTCCTGACTTTAATAATAAGTCACTCGTAAAAAAGCTGTTGAGCACTCATGTTTTTGAATTAGCGAATCACCAAGTATGGAGGGAGAGCACTGGAAAAGTGGTGCATACCCCCAGCAGTCTGGCCCACGACTCAATTGTTCCTAGAAACTATGAGGCAGGTGTTTTTCCAATCAGCGACCAATCCTGCAATCGTTGTCATGAACATGCAGGACGACAAATTGGTGATTTCCAGAGTGCCCTCTTGGCCTACGGCGAACTTTGGGGTGAAGATCAAATTTTTTCTTGGCATCCTTTTGAAACCCAAGCCTTTCTCAAACCCGACGGCAGTATAAAAAATTTCAATGATGATAATAGACGTATTCGAAGAGACTTTTTAGATTCGGGACTGGTGGAGTACTTAACACCAGCCGAACAACCCAGCACCATTTACAAAATGATTCCACACGATTGGAAATACACACCTTTTTAGGAGGATTCAGATGCTCATTACCAGAAGGGATCTTATGAAAAACTTAGCGCTTGCAGCTTTCGGGGTCGGTACTATCGCTCGATTTGGTTGGGCCTTAGAATTGGATTCTCAAGATGACGATTACGTCATTCTCTATGATACCTATGCGATAGCGCTCTATATGGATGGAACTCTGGGGCCCAAAACTGGGATCATCCGAGTGGACGACATTTTGGATAATCAACCATTGATTTATCCGTTTTGGCATGGGCATTCCGGAAAAACACATGAATTCCAGTTAACTCCTGCCCATTTTTCACAACTAAAAGGGCTCCAGAAAATCCACATTGAGACGACTTCTGTCGACGGCCATACGCACTGGCTTTTTATTGATCCCAAAGATCCGAAATGGAGAGTCCCCGGAGCACTTCCAGTTAAAGTTCCCATTCCTTAAAGAGGGCTTGGGCAGTGAGCGAGACTGGACTATAATTTCGGTCCATGACGCTTTCTAAAAATTGGGGCTGGAAAATTCTCTTTTCAGTTTTGCTGCTCGGTGGTCTAGCTTGGTATTTTTCATCTGCCCAGGGCTTTTCTCGAGACGCTCTGCTGGAAACACTCTTCCGATTTGGTCCGCGCGCAATCCTCATCGCTCTGTCCTGTGTTGCTTTACAGAATCTTTTCATGGCCCTTCGTATTTGGGCTTTGTTCCCTTCGGGCCACCGAATTTCTCTCTTTTCTGTAATTCACGGCGTGTTTTACGGCCAAGCTGTGAATACGTTTGTGCCAGCGCGAGCCGGTGATTTTCTCAAAGCGGTCATTTTTTCTAAAGCGTCTCCTAAACCCGTTTCTCCTTCACATTCTCAAGAGTTGCTTACTGCTGCAGGAGTGATCGTAGCGGATAAGCTAGTCGATATCGTGGCACTGATTCTGTTAATTTTTATCAGTGGAGCGCATCGGGTTTCGCAAGCCCAATTATCGGTCCCCATCCCTTCTGTAGCTCTTTGGATAACTCTGGGCCTTCTCGCCCTCCTGGTCTTGTTCGTTTATTTTTTTTCAAAGCAGTGGTTCCATAAGCTCGCTGCTTGGTGGAATAAGTTTAAAACAGGCTTGAGCGGTATCCTCAGTCCGAAACGCGCTCTTCTTGCTCTGGCGATAGGGGTAGCGGCTTGGATGTGCGAAGCGTGGGCTCTTCAAATCCTTTGTGCAGCACAGAACTTCAAAATAGGCTTTGATCAATCCGTTTTCTTGCTCTTCGTGTTGAATTTGATGATTGCAGTTCCCATCTCTTTTGCCAACTTGGGCCCCTTTGAAGCAGCTTTGGTTTTTGGTTTGGGGCAATTAGGAGCCCACCCCGTGATTTCGGTTGCAATAGCGGCGGCTCATCATGGTATTCAAATGTTTGCTCTCTTGATGCTGACGGGTCTGGTGGCCATCGTTCGATTTTTTGGATTGAACTCAACCAGTGCTCTTGAAAAGACAGAATTCCGCGTACGAGCTGGAGACAAGAAAAAAGCCATCGATTATTTTGAAAGTGTTTCCGGAGATTATGACGGGACTGTTTCCAAAGGAATTTTGAAAATTCCCAGGGAACGCGAGAGAGCCGCGGTACTCGAGCTCGCTGCACTCAACGAATCCGGAGCTTCATTGATTGATGTGGGATGTGGTGCTGGCTTCTATTCTCTTTTAGCCAAGCAGGCAGGCATGAAAGTACACTCAGTCGATATGAGCCCCGGCATGGTCAAACGATTAGAGGGGAAAGTGGACCGAGCTGAAGTAGCCGATATCGAGACCATCAACACTCAAATTAAATATGACCGAGTGGTATGTGCGGGCGTTCTCGATTTTGTAATGACGCCCGAGCGAGCTTTTTTAAATCTGTGTGACTTACTGGCGCCGGGGGGACGACTTGTCATTTTGTGTCCGAGAAAAGGGCCTGGGGGTCTTTTTTATCGTATCGAAAAATTCTTTTTTGGTATCCACATTAACTTGTATACAAAAGAATGGTTATCCCAGGTAGCAGGGACTAAAGGGCTCAAGCTGGTCCAGTACTCCCATCCACTCCCAACCAATATGGCGCTGCTGTTCACTCATCAATAATCCATGTGGTCTTAAGTTTGCATTTCTCTCGAATGGAGAATCATGATGCAAACTCCCCTACAGATTACATTTAGAAATTTACCTGAATCTGAAGCTGTAAAGGACTTGATTCTGCAAGAGGCCGACGTACTTCAAAAGTTTTATCCAAGACTGACCAGCTGTCGGGTTGTTGTAGATACTCCTCACCACAGTCACCACCAAGGAAACCATTTTCGGATCAGTATCCGCCTCGTTTTACCTGGAAGAGAACTTGTAGTTACGCGCACTCCTGCGGCTCATTTTGCACATGAGGACTGCTATCTTGCAATCCGACAGGCGTTTCATGAGATACGGCGACAACTCCAAGATTTTGTGAGACTCCGCGGGACCCCATTAAAAACAACCCATCACGCGCCTTGAGAAAGAAGATTTACGATACACCCCGGATCAGTTTATAGTGGGGCTATGAATAAAGTCGTAAAAACAGCGGAAGAGGCAGTAGCTCCCATTGGGGATGGAGCTGTTTTGGCCCTGGGTGGCTTTGGACTTTGTGGTATTCCTGAAAATTGTATTGCTGCTTTAGTAAAAAAAGGGATCAAAAATTTAACTTGTATTTCAAACAATGCGGGAGTGGATGGCTTCGGTATCGGACTGATGCTCCAAAACAAACAAGTTAAAAAAATGATCTCCAGTTACGTAGGTGAAAACAAACTTTTTGAAGAGATGGTTTTATCTGGCGAGCTCCAGCTCGAGTTGACTCCACAGGGGACTTTAGCGGAAAAACTTCGTGCGGGGGGTGCCGGAATTCCTGCATTCTACACGGCCACTGGATTTGGCACTCAAATCGCCGAAGGTAAAGAAACTCGAGAGTTCAATGGCAGACACTTTATCCTGGAGCGGTCTTTATTTGCTGATTTTGCGATTGTTAAAGCCTGGAAAGGAGATACCGCGGGCAATTTGATTTTTAGAGCCACAGCAAGAAATTTCAATCCAGATATTGCTACTGCCAGCTATCACACCATTGCAGAAGTAGAAGAGCTGGTTCCGGCTGGGCAATTGGATCCGAATCAAATCCACGTTCCAGGGATCTATATCAAGACTCTTTTTCAGGGAATCGATTATCAAAAACGAATTGAAAGACGCATGGTACGCACTTCTTAATTATGGCACTGACACGAGAACAAATTGCGCAACGAATTGCCTTAGAGCTCCAAGATGGCTTTTACGTCAATTTGGGAATCGGCATCCCCACTTTAGTCGCAAATTATATTCCTCCTGGAATTCAAGTGATTTTGCAAAGTGAGAACGGTCTTCTGGGCGTTGGCCCTTATCCTCGGGAAAATGAAGTAGATCCCGATTTAATCAACGCGGGAAAGGAAACAGTCACTACCCTTCCTGGATCTTCTTTTTTTTCAAGCTCTCAGTCGTTTGCCATGATTCGAGGGGGTCACGTCGATCTCACCGTGATGGGCGCCATGGAAGTGGATGAAAAGGGAAATATTGCCAACTGGATCATTCCCGGAAAAATGGTGAAGGGAATGGGAGGAGCGATGGATTTAGTCGCATCTGGAAGCCGCCTGATTGTAGCTATGCAACATGTTTCTAAAAGTGGAGAAAGTAAGTTGCTCACACAATGTCAACTTCCTCTGACCGGCGTAGGAGTGGTGAAGCGGATTGTGACTGAATTAGCGGTGATTGATGTTACTTCTCAAGGATTTGAGCTTTTAGAGTATGCCCCGGGTGTGAGTATTGAAGCTATTAAGAAAGCAACCGCAGCGCCCTTGCGGCTAGCAGCTCAGGTAAAGGAAATTCAACTTTAGTCCCAAATTGTTTTTCGATTCTGTCCTTGGAATTCTCGAATATATTTCTCTGCCGGAGGTGTCCACACCCAGGCTAGTCCGAAAGTGATTGTATGAGGATTGCTATGATACAGGGTTGTAAAATTCATGTGTCGATTGAGCACAAAAGCCAAGCCTAGATTTCCTTCAAAAGTGCTCTCGTTAACAAAACCATCTTGTTGTCGATTGAATTTTAAACCTGCCGAATAAGCCACACTCTCAAAAGTACGAGTCATTGAAATCCCGATGGCGTACTGATCTGAAATGCCATTGCCTTGAGGGTCGACTGGAAATAGAAGATCCGCAGCCAAAGTCAATTGCTGAGGTCGTCCTAGGCCAATGCCCACACCCAATTGCGGCTCATTTCCTATACTGTACAGCGACGCCCCTAACCGGATTCGATAACTCAGAGCAAAACTAGCAGACAAGTCAGTCGCTATGGGATCCTCATTTCTAAACTCCGGCTTTCTGAGGGAGGCCCCCACTGCTAACCGTTTAAAGCGGAAAGCACCTGCAAGAAAAGCGCTGTTAAAAGCCGTGTTTTCCTGAAGACTTCCCAGATAGCCCCCATTCAAACCAATCTGTCCGCTGGAATAGCCTACTGAACCTGAGTAGGCATGCGGGTACGTCTCATCCATTGGGGGTGCATAAAGGGCTTTCACTTCAGCCCGCCAGTCCATGGCAAGTGCAGAAGCATTCACTAATCCAGAGGAGGAAAAAGCAGGGAACATGAGTCCCCCAGGAAGGGTCAGCACTCGCGCTCCAAAGCCCTGAAGGCTCCAGATTGCAGCAAGACCACCCGCTATCCAATGAAAATTAAATCGCTTCATCTCTAATGTGTATGAAAGGTTTCCCAGTCTACTGAATATTTTTCAGCTAAATATTTCTCAATTTCTATGACATCTTTTTTGGATGTTTGATCCGTAGTCCAAAGCATCTCAGCAAGATCTTTCCTTCCGTCTCTCCACCAGAAGGGCAATTCACTGACGGGCAAATTGAGGGCTTGGGGAGAAGAAGCTCCTCCCTCGCCTACTTCTCGATATACCGTAAAGGCTTGATCCAAATGATTTGGGTGCTCCAGCCAATCGAACGAAATCCCTCGAACTCCCGGCAAGCGCTTCCAAAAAGTACTCAACCAGAGAGCTCCAACTGGTTCACTCCAATTCGTTTCAAAGGGATTCAAGAATCGAGGTGACCATTTCTGAATACTTCCTGCTAGATTTTTTTCAATTCCCTCGCCTGCATCCAGCCAGAGCTTTACTTGATCGAGATCAAAGCGTCGATCGTTATCAGCGATTGTTACTGTGTGCACAGAAGGTGACCCCAAAGTGGCGTTGGTGGGAGCTCCAATTGTCATGATCACTGTTTCATTGGGCTCTGCGACAGAATCATTAACAACGCTAAATGTGAAAACCCGTTCCGTATTTCCTGAAGTGATGGTGGTACTTCCATTAGTTAAATTATGGTCACTGGGACTTGAAGCCGTCCCTCCCACGGTGTAAGGCACAGTCACCGTGAACCCCGAGGGGTTGGAGAGCACAAAAAGAACATAAACCAACCCGCCTGGCACATTTTCTCCCACCTCTTGAGATGAAGCTGAAAAAGAGACTGAGGGTTGGGGATCATCATTGGTGATGGTCACGGTATGCGTGGTGGTTGCTCCCAACGTGGCGTTAGTAGGCGCACTCAGGGTCAACGTAATGGTTTCGTTATTTTCATACATGTTATCGCCATAGACAGCCAAGTCGATTTGGGCAGTTGTACTGCCAGGACCGATAACGACCGGTGACGTAGTGAAGCTATCAAAGTCTGTTCCGGATGTCGCCGTTCCACCGATATTGAAAGGAATCGTCGTTGATACGGCGCTAGCCGAACTCAAATTGATATTGACTACAACTGATGTGGAGCCCGTCGCGCCTTCAGCTAGACTTTGAGAAGCTACTGAAAAGCTCACAGTAGGCATCACCTCGTCATCAGTAATGGTAATTGTCTGTGTAGTAGGTGCACCTGCCGTGGCATTCGTGGGCACCCCCATTGTGACAATCACCGTTTCATTGCCTTCATAAACGGCATCATTTTGTACTGTAAAAGTAGTTGTTCCATTGGAGGCCCCTGCGGCAATCGTAATACTCCCTGCCGAGAGATTGTGATCCCCAGGATTTGCAGAGGTTCCCGACACTGTGTAAGGAACAGTGACCGTTCTCCCACTCACCGGACTTAAATTCGCTCGCACAGTGACAGTACCAACCGACTCACTGACTGTCTGAGTGCTAGCAGAAAAGCTGACAGTAGGATTGGGATCATCGTCCATGATGGTAACGGTATGTGTGCTGGGAGCTCCCACGTTTCCATTCACAATGGTTCCCAGAGAAATCACCACTGTTTCATCATCCTCATCCAACGAGTCGCTAACCACATTAAATGTGGTGCTTCCTGAAGTGCTTCCGGCAGGAATCGTGATAGTCCGATTGGTCATATTGTGATCAGAAACGCTTGTTGCTGTTCCAGTAACTATCAGAGGAATCTCCACGTCCAAAGTGTAGGTTTTATTCATGCTCAAGTTTACGGTCACCACGCCTGATGCTTCTCCAACGGCTACACCAGATGAGGCGAAGAAAACCGTCGGTAAATTATCATTGTCTGCGATAGTGATCGTATGCGTGGTGACAGCCCCAGCCCCTGTGCCTGTGAATGAGGTCATCGTCAGGATCAACGTGCGATTCGGTTCAATCACAAAGTTATCGATTAAGTTCACTGTTATATTCCCGGAAGTTTGCCCAGTAGGAATCGTCACAGTGCCTGAGGTCGTAAAATCAACTCCTGCCACTGCAGTCCCTGATACCGTATAATCCACAGTCGCATCCATTTGAGATACGTACTCCAGTGAGATGGGAATTTGTAAAGTTCCCGCCCCTTCAGAAACCGTTTGAGATGCTGAGAGGAACGTGACGAGAGGAGAAATATCCACTTCTACGATGTTCAGAGTGTGCGTGGTAATCCCCTGGAGTGAGGCTCCATTGGGCTCTCCCAACGCAAATGTTACGGTTTTATCCCCTTCGAATTGCAAATGGTGCAGAACGGGGACTTTAATTCGTGCTCTTTGGGAACCCGCAGGAAAAACAATCGTTCCGTTACCCAATTGGTAGTTCACACCCGGAACCGCGGTTCCCCCAGTGATGGTGTAGGGAACTTTGATTTCACGACTACTCGAGCTATCCGGTGCATTTGCATCAGAAACACCCACTTGATTGGATCGATTCAGGGTAACCACCACTTCAGCAATTCCATCGGTCTCTAACGCTGTGGATGTTTCTGTTAGGAAAGATACCTGCAATGAATTATCACAAGCAGGTAAAAGCAAGAGAGCTAGAAAAATTGGAACAAGTTTTTTCATGCTGATGGTGATTGAGCTTGAAGAGACTAAACTGTGGAAACTCTTTTAATTGTATCAGATTTGAGAATTTTTTTTTCGAGTTCTGGACGAATCTAGGAAGCTGTGCGACAGTAACTGACATGAGCCAACATGAACTAAAAAATCCGATCTCAGGTATTTATCCCCCCATCGAACCCTACAACACGAGAATGCTTAAAGTTTCTGCGCTGCATGAAGTTTATGTTGAAGAAAGTGGCAATCCCAAAGGAAAACCGGTCATTTTTTGCCACGGAGGGCCAGGAGGAGCTACTGAAAGTAAACATCGACAGCTTTTTCATCCTGAAAAGTATCGCATCATTCTTTTTGATCAAAGAGGTTGCGGGAAAAGCCAACCCTACGCTTGCTTAGAAGAGAACACTACGTGGGACTTGGTCGCTGATATGGAAAGAATTCGTACCGAACTCGGCATTTCTCGGTGGCAAGTTTTCGGAGGATCCTGGGGAAGTACACTGGCTCTTGCTTATTCCGAGACGCATCCGGAACGAGTAACTGAATGTGTTTTGAGAGGAATTTTTCTTCTGAGAAAAAAAGAAATTGAGTGGTTTTATCAAGAAGGGGCCAGTTGGATTTTTCCAGATGCCTGGGAAAGCTATTTAAAATATATACCGGAACACGAAAGACAGGATTTAGTGGGGGCTTATCATAAACGCATCATGAGCTCTGACAAAGAAACCGCTATGAAGGCCTGTAAAGAGTGGAGCCTCTGGGAAGGACGAACCAGTAAATTATTTCCTGATCCTGATTTCATTGCCGGTTATGGCACCGATGAATTTGCGTTAGCATTTTCTCGAATTGAATCCCATTATTTTGTGAACCATGGTTTCTTTAAAGAAGATGGTTGGCTTTTGAAAAACGCCCACCGACTGAAAAACATTCCTGGAACTATCATCCAAGGGCGTTACGACATTGTTTGCCCAATGAAAAGCGCTTGGGATCTTCATCAAGCATGGCCCGGATCGCACCTAAAAATCATCACAGATTCGGGGCATTCAGCTTTTGAAAGAGGCATTGCTAAGGCCCTTGTAGAAGCTACTGATCAATACGCTCAATAAATAAGAACAACACAGCGCGCTTCAGCTTTCCTGCTACTTTCCCGACAAGTGGAATAAATCCAAGGAAGGGAAACTATGCACACTACCTGTCTCTTAGCGGCTACATTTTTATTGATTAACACACTATTTGCTGATGACCACTCCCGCGGTTTATCTACAGATCCCCTCGCAAAAAATTCAGCACTGCTTGTCAGCTCTGCACACGGCCTTCCAGGTTTGGATTACGATATTGATAACCTGGAAGCCATGGTAAAAAATAGCGCTTCAGGTTTCACTGTGGATAAGTTAGAGCACGGGCAAGGTACGGTTGCAAAAATTGCTTCTGAACTCACTCGTGTAGTTGATTCTTCGGATAACCACGCTACTCACTTTTTCTATTTTACTGGACATGGCGGCCGAGGAACTATTTACGCTGAAGATCGATCCATGAAAATTGAGGAGGTGAAACAAGCGCTCGTCAAAGGACGTGAACAATGGGGACCTATGGCCCGGCTCACTTTCATGATCGACTCTTGCCATTCTGGCTCTCTCATTGATCCCTTGAGCACTCTGAAGCCTACACAACTCTTAGAATCACCTTCAGTAGTTGCTATGGAAATGGTTGATGCTTTGGTGGAGGAACTGGCTCCTCGTCGCGGGGAATCCCCTCTTTACCATTCCCTATTAGCTTTCGTTTCTGCTCAGGCTAGCGAAACCTGTCTGGCCGGCAGTAAAGGATCTGCTTTTACCGTGGCTATGAAAAAAGCTTGGGACAAAGCTGTATCTGAAAAGTACACCGTTGAGCAATTCATCGTAGAGACACAAAAAGGAACCCAAGGCAGTCACCCAGTTGCACGCTTAGTTCCTGCTGAGTTAGCTAAAGAAGTTTTAGTTCCTTAAGAAATCAAAAGGGGCATCCTCAGAGAGCGAGGATGCCCTCTTTTTCTAAAAGTTCGAGTTCTTTTCTCAATTCTTCAGGACTGACCGTGGCAGCGCCAATCTGCCCAACGACTACACCTGCTGCTGCGTTTGCCACCTGCATGCATTCCTGTAAGGAATACCCCAGAACTTTCATCAGGGAGAGCACAGCAATCACCGTATCGCCAGCGCCAGTCACATCAAATACTTTCTTTGCAAACGTGGGGATCCTTTTTAACTTGGGATTTTGTCGGGTAACTGCAACCATCCCCCACCCCCCGCAAGTAATGATCGATTCCTCACAGTCAGTGCGCTTTAGAATGTGTAGGGCCATTTGCTCTAAATGCTCAGCTGGGAAGTCACCTTCTTTGAATAGAGACTTCTTCCCGGTGAGGGCTTCCGCCTCAGCTAGGTTAGGAGTGAGCAATGAAACCCCTCTGTAGAGATCTAAGGAACTCAGACGACTCGGATCTACAAACACAGGAACGCCTTTGGTTCGCGCATGCTGAATGAAACTAACCGTGTCGGAATTCCAAATCCCCTTCCCGTAATCTTGGAGAATCACACCGTCAAATTGGGAGAGCTGATCACAGATGCGGTCTGTTAATTCACGAGAGAGCTGCGGCGCTAATCGATGCGAACGTTCAAAGTCAACCCGGACCACGTGCTGTTTCTGGCAAATGATACGAACTTTTCTGAGCGTGGGACGTGATTCGTCTGTGAGAACCTCCAACTGATCAATTCCAGCATTCGCCACCATTTGCTTGAGCTTTTTACTGTCTTCATCATTTCCGCAAACCGTTAACAGCGTAGTTTGAGCTCCGAGTGCAGCGAGGTTCTGAGCCACGTTTGCTGACAATCCAAGCTTATGATCCACCGATTTCACTTCAACTACAGGAACTGGGGCCTCGGGAGAGATGCGATGAGTATCTCCCCAGACATATTCATCAATGCCCACTTCCCCAACCACTAAAAGCCGTGCTGACGAGAGTCTATTTAGGAAATCCAAATTCATGCTTCAGAAGTTAAACCACCAAGTTTCTCTAAAATCAACGTCTGCCAATCATGGAGCTCCATACAGTTGAAAGAGCTACATGAACTGCCTAAGCAGGAACGTTTTGCAGGGCACCGCACCTCGGGAAACAACACAGTTGAGGCTGTTTTCCCACCATAGGGAGCCCACCGGTTAGGATGATGACTGGGGATGGGTGAATAAATTCCCAGCACGGGAACACCCACCAAATGCGCTAAATGAAGTGGGCCAGTGCTAGGGGCAACTACAAGTGAACTTTTTCGGAACACTTCCTTAAGAACATTCAGACTCAAACCGCTCATTTTTTTTAACTTAGGAACAGATTTCAATAATTGTTCCCCTAATAGCTGATCTTGTGGTGCTGGTCCGACTGAGAGAAGCACCGGACCTTTCAACAAAACTTGTTCAGCCAACTGACGGTATTTCTCAAAGGATAAGTTCAAGGCACTTCCTGCCATTCCGGGATGCAGTACAAAAAACCGATCTCCGCTTGCTATTCCTAAACGGTTCAATGCTTTCTCGGCGATTTTTTCAGCTTCTACATCCACAGGAAGTTGAATGCCGCCTTTAAAAGGAGCTCCCAACTTTCCCAATCGCTGCAAAAGAATGTTTGCTAATTCCAAAGAGTATTCTGCTTCGTTTTTCTGCGCCAGAGATCGTTTCTGTCTGACTCCCAAATTGAAAAAAACAAAGGACCACAAACGGGACCATTGCCCCGTTCGCACAATCGTTCGACTTCTCCAAAGCTTAAAGGCCTGTTGAAAGTTAGCGTGCAGGACAAGCGCTGCATCCCATTGCTCGTAATCCCATTGCTCATCAACCGATCGCCAGCGTATTTGATGATCGAGGAAATACCCCTGAAGCGGCTCAAAAAACTGAGGCTTTGTAATCACGGTGATCTCAGATTCGGGCAGCTGCTCTCTCACCTGTTGAATGGCAGGTAGGGATAGCAATAAATCCCCTAAATGATCTGTCCGAAAGATCGCAATTTTAGGCGACATACTCATGCTTATGAGAACAAGGTTCCCGGGGGAAACTTCTTCTGGAATCGTTTCACAATCTCATAGGGATTGCTACTCTTGTCCAAATGGGAACGCATCCATTGCTGGGCTTCTCGGAGGACCCAAAATTCCATCAGTTCCAAAGCAATTTCATGAATTGCCTTTTCCCGTTTTTGTTGGATCTGCTCTTTTTGCGCATTGGTGTAGCCCTCAACTGCCGCTAACAACTTTTCCACTGTACTTAAATCATTAAAAGTTGTTTTTAAAACTGGAGTCGAATCCTTTCCAGAAATATGGAGAATGTTCTTGAGTTCGTTCTCGATTCGGTCTGCTCCCTCACGGTCTGCTTTGTTCACCACAAAAATATCCGCAATTTCAAGAATACCCGCCTTGAGGGCTTGAATAGAATCTCCCCACTCCGGAACCAGTGCCACCAACGTGACATCCGCTATTTTTCGAACATCTACTTCACTTTGTCCCACCCCCACCGTTTCCACCAAAATGACATCAAATCCAAACCGATCCAACAGCATAACACCCTGTCGAGTAGCTAAGGACAGTCCTCCCAACTTTCCTCGAGTGCTTACACTTCTGATAAACACATTCGGATCGTTAAAATGATCCATGAGACGGATCCGATCCCCGAGAAGAGCCCCCCCCGAAAAGGGACTGACGGGATCCACCGCCAACACGGCTACTTTCTGGTTTTTGTTTCGAATCAAACGCACAAAAGTATTGAGTAGCGTACTTTTTCCAGCCCCTGGAGGCCCCGTGATCCCAATCACAGTAGCCCGACTAGGCATTGAAAATATTTCACCTAGCGGATCAATGACTTGAGGGTCCCCATCTTCACAGAGTGTAATAAGCCTAGCGAGTGTCCTGAGATCTTTATTTTTAAAATCTTCGAACCAACTCATGATTTTGTTTCCTTAGAGATGAATTTCTCCTGAACGTATTCAAGAGCTTCTTTTTTTTCCTTCAATCGGCCTTCTAAAATCTGGTCCTCGACATCCCGTAGAATAGTTGAAAACGTGGGGCCCGGGGTAAATCCCATTTGAATCAAGTCTTCGCCAGTAACAATACGTAAGGGAGGGGGCGGTTCTTTAAGAAACTCCTCGTACTTCTGGCGGGCAAAATGATAGGCATCCAATTTTCCATGACTGGCCATGCAATCTAAACGGTGCTGCTCTAAATGAAGATCAAACCGAGGCAATGATAAAAATCGCTTAAGGGTGGACAACCGCATATTAAAAATATCTTTGAACCTCAAATGCTCCAGTACCAAACTGGCGATTAACTCCGTTTCCTCGTTTGAAAAAGCCAACCGTTTACATATTTCGCGAGTCATTTGAGCCCCAAGCACATCATGCCCGTGGAATCGAATCCGATCAGCGGCTCGTTGAAACGTGTTAGGTTTGGCGACATCATGTAACAACGCTCCCATCGCCAACTCCATTTCAGCATTTTTCAAACCTTCCAACAACAAAAGCGTGTGAATAAATACATCTCCCTCAGGATGATATTCCATGGGCTGTTCCACCCCTTTCATCCGTCCAATTTCAGGGAGAATATGTTCTAGCAATCCAGACACATCCAAAAGACGAATTCCACGAGCGGGTTGAGGCGAAGTCACAATTTTTATCAGTTCATCTCGAACTCGCTCCGCGCTGATCATTTTTATTTTTTGGGAGTGTTTCTGAATCGCTCCAAAAGTTTTTGGTGCTATATCAAATTCCAACTGAACCGCGAACCGAATCGCTCGCATCATACGCAGATGATCTTCCAAAAAACGAGCCTCGGGATCCCCAATCGTCTGAATCAGTTTTCTTTTGATATCTGCTCGGCCCCCCACTTGATCAATGACCTGATTAGATGTGGTATCAAAATAGAGCCCGTTGACAGTAAAGTCTCGGCGTTGGGCATCTTGCTCTAAATTTGAAAAAGATACCGATTCTGGATGCCGGCCATCAAGATACTTCTCTTCTTTTCGAAAAGTAGCCACTTCAAAAGCAATCCCCTCTTCAATCACAAGGATCACACCAAAAGAAATCCCAACAGGAACTGTCTTCGGAAAAAGCCTTTGCACCTCCTCAGGCTTCGCGCTTGTGGCTATGTCAAAATCTTTGGGTTCAACCCCTCGCTCGCGGTCGCGGACGCATCCGCCCGCAAAATAGGCATGATAACCAGCTTGCTGAAGCGAGCTGATGATACGTCGACCCAATTTCTCTTTATTCATCAAGAGCAGTTTAGAGAAGGAATCTCAGAGTGACAATCGGCCAAGTTAAAAAGAATGAATTCAACGGGGGACTGAAGTTGAGTCGGATCATCGTTCCAATTACAGAACGTTTATCTAGGACATAATCAAAACCCATCCCGGCTCCAATGTGAACCCCTACCGATGAGGAAAAAAGTGATGAAGCAAGAGATAACCCCAGAGCCCCCTCTACGCATGGCCGAACTCGAGGACTTCCCCCAAAAAAGTGACGAACTGTCCCAGATGCCGTGAACAATACCCCCCCTCTTCCCAACCCCATTTGAGCTAGGCCTCCCAGGAGAAGGTCACGGTTGTGAACATATTCCAGCTGGGGAGAAATCAGTAAAAGCGTGGGGCTAGTAAGAATCCCAAGTCCTGCTGAGCCCACAAAGTCTCCACGAACGCCCATCGCGCAGACCCGGCCCGAAACCAGAAAAAATCCCATCCCTAAAATGACAAACCATGCTTTCATGCTCGGTAGTTTCCAAGACGTAGGTGTTTTGGTCAATCCCTTTCTCTTAGGCGCTTAAATGATTCCATCCCGAGGCGGGCAGCGGCTCTAAATGACCTGATTCATTTTTTAAATAAACTCCGGCTCCCGCGCGAGCGATTTCTCCAATGGCCCGAATCGGAATTTTTAAGGATTCACATTCTTGATGAAGGGTTTTCCAAGCTTCGGAAGAACAAGTTCCGAGAAGTTCATAATCTTCCCCGCCGGAAAGCTGCCACTGAAGCGGTGACTGGTTGAGAAAAGCACTGGCGCGTTGCAGTTCCTCACTCACCCATAATTGATGCGCCTGAACCACGACCTCAACTTGAGAAGCTTTGGATAAATGCCACAGCTCGCTGGAGAGCCCATCACTCACATCTATAAGCGAGTGAACTTTCGGCTTCATGCCAAGCAGTTGGCCCAACTCTATTTGCGCATGTCCTTCGGTATAGCGCCTCACGAGAGTTGGAAATAGCTGCCGAGCCCGTTCGGGTTGCGAGCGCAAAAGCTCCAATCCCGCCGCTGCTTCACCCACGGTCCCCGATAGAAAAATCACATCTCCCACCTGAGCCCCGGAGCGCTTCAAGACGCCGTTCCCTGCCTCTCCCAACACGGTAATACTGATCCAAAGTCGCTCTGGATTTCGAGAAATATTACCTCCGACGACGTCTACACCGTGCTCCCCACATACTTCAGCAATCCCTCGATAAATCCCTTCAATTTTTTCCTGATCCCATGAAATCGGAAGTCCCAATGCGATGAGAGCGAATCGAGGCTTGCCCCCCATGGCAGCAATATCGCTTAAGTTGGCATTCATCGCTTTTTTTCCAACCTCCAAAGGCCGACAAAATTTCCAATCGAAGTGAATTCCCTCCACTAAACTATCTACGGTAGTCAGAATTCTCTTTTCATTCCAATGCACAGTAGCTGCATCATCTCCAATACCTAATTCAACTTGAGATGAAATGGGGGGAAGTAATTGCTTGAGCCGCTCAATGAGTTCAAACTCACTTTTCATAGATCATTGATAGCGAGGTAACCATCGATCACGGTTTGAATGGCTATCGCACACAAAAGCAAGCCCATAATTCGAGTCATGACATTCAAGCCAGTGACTCCTATGAACCGAATCAGCCGAGTGGAAGACCGCAATACAAAATAAGTGATGAGAAGCGTGATCAGGATAGAACTCACAATCACTGGATAGTCAGAGAGTGATTGGGCCTGACTGCTCAGTACGATAACGGTAGCAATGGAGGCGGGTCCAGAGAGCATCGGAATTGCCAACGGGACTATCGAAATGTCTTCTTTTTTTTCAGCTTCCGACTCTTCTTTTTGAGAAAGTTTGTGAACCCCGGGCAGAATATTCATCATTTCAAATCCGATGACCAGTAGAATGAGGCCCCCCGAAATTTGTAAAGCCGGAATCGAAATTCCGAAGAATCGAAGCACTTGCTGTCCCAAAAACGTTGAGAGCGTCAAAACTAAAAATGCCGTGAAGCAAGCTTTACGGACCATCTTGGCTCGTGTGGCTTCACTGTCTTTGGAGGTTAATGATAAAAAAATGGGCACGTATCCAAATGGATCAATGATGGCGAAGATCACACCAAATGTGGAGAGCCAGGTTTCCATATTATTCATCTAGCAGTTCAGATTTTAGCCAAATTTTTGGAGAGTAGTTAATATTATAAAAATGATGTGCGATCGGACTCACCTTAACCCAGGGCTGCACCAAGTGCTCGTTCTTAATATTTTTTCCAGAGCGATGCTGGTAGGAACCAAAGAGAAATAGGCCCACACTGTCTTTCATCATGGGTCGATCCAAGAGATCCACCATGGAATAGCCACTGCTCTTAAGATTTTTTTCCATCCCCACATTTGGAGGCAGACTCACTACATGCACTCCAGCCCCCTGCTTTCTGAAGAGCAAATCTTCAATTTGAGAAATTCCAAATTCCTCTTTTAGAAGAACTCTGAATTTTTCATCAGTGAGTTGCTGATGCATCTCGAAAGTGATGGTGGGTTTATTTTTGCCCCGACTAGCTTGTTTAAGCAATCGTTTCGCAACTTCCTCAACGCCTACGATTTTGGGATGCAAATAAACCTGTGCATACATCTGAAAAAGACTGAAAATAAAGTCGTCCAACACATGCTGATTTTTCACATTCGATATCAGCACAACGTCCCGGGGTTCATTCGAAGCTCCCTGATGATGAGCTAAACAAGGAATCAGCTTAGCGACGATGCGACGCCACTCGATGCCACCAATGTTCACGCCACAGTTCCGACCATCTCGTTGGATATAGTCGATGCGGTCGACATCAAAGGGACCTGATATGACAGGCCTGAGGAGTTGATGCACTTCCACCCCACCCTTTAATCCTCTTTGTTTCAATCCCGATGTGATTTCTTTTTCAATTTCTTTTTGAAAGGACCCCAATCCCATTTTTCGGTGAATGAGCGCAGAAACTGGCACAAAGAACCGAATGGCATCGGGAACGGCGCCTGAGCTTTCCAGATCATGCAGAATCTGATGGACATAAATCACTGAGAGTTCTTCATGCATGAGCGGCTTTCCACTCTTAACTACACCCCTCAAATATTTACCGATGGCCCCTTGAATGGGTTCAAGAACTTCAGAAAAGTTTTGATCGAGATCTAAAAATTCAAACGTGTGACTCCAGGGCCCATGTCCCACATCATGAAGCAGGCCCGCCAAACCAATCGCATCTCGCCAAAAACGGTAAGATTCGGGGTGTTCGCCCACTTCCTGCAGCCGTTCTCGGGTCAGTAATGGCGAAAACTGCGTTTTTTCGACCGTTCCCTCAAAATCAAAGGGGGAATGGGCCCAGCCTCGGACCATGGTCTCAAAATATTGAATGGCCAAGTAACAAGCCCCTAAAGAATGCTGAAAGCGGGTGTGGGTGGCGCAAGGAAATACAAATTCAGCAAGGCCTAGTTGCTTAATGGAACGCAATCGCTGGAAGGCTCGGTGATCAATTGCATGACGAACGGCTCCTTCAAAACTCATGTCGCCGTGGATTTCGTCCCTGATTGTTAAAGGCTTGTTTTTAAAGATGTTTTTCTTTGTTTGCTTAGTCACATTCTACCCAATGCACAAGGCTGCTGGAGGCATTTCCCGACTGCTTGGAGTGGTATTCGTGGGAACAATGGCTCTCCGAGTGGGTTGAGAAAAAGGCCTCTAACTCAATGAAGCTTTTCACCAGACCAGACACGGCTAGAACGAGGAGAGAGAAGAAAACCAACACAATTTTCTCGTACATAGACCGACTCCCTTCTTGTTTAGGGTGGGCGATTTGTAGTCCAAAAGAGGACTCGAGTCAAGAAAGGCTGAATTCAGGGCAAAAGCAATTGACATTGAAAATGACGGACGATACTAACCCTTAGTTTAAGATTTTGAGGTAATTACATGCCAACAATTAACCAACTGGTCCGCGAGGGTCGAGACGCGCAGAAACGCCGTACCAAGTCCCCCGCATTAACAAGATGTCCGCAGCGCCGTGGAGTGTGCATTCGTGTGTACACCACCACCCCCAAGAAGCCGAATTCGGCTCTACGTAAAGTAGCACGGGTACGCCTGACGAATGGCTATGAAGTCACTTCATACATTCCTGGCGAAGGACACAATCTTCAAGAGCACTCTGTAGTATTGATTCGTGGAGGCCGGGTAAAGGATCTTCCAGGAGTTCGGTATCACATCGTGAGAGGGAGTTTAGATACTCAGGGCGTTGAAAAACGAAAACAAAGCCGCTCCAAATACGGAGCTAAAGCAGGGAAGTCATAAGTATGCCAAGACGTGGAAATGTTCCTCATAGAGAGGTCGTAGCCGACTCCAAGTATAACGAGAAGTTGGTGACCAAATTTATTAACTCGATCATGTACGACGGTAAAAAAAGCACCGCCGAGCGGATTGTCTATGGTGCTTTTGAGATCATCCATCAAAAGACTAAAGATGACCCCATGAAAATTTTTAAGAAGGCGCTTACGAATGTAAGGCCTCAAATCGAAGTGAAGTCCCGTCGCGTAGGGGGCTCTACCTATCAGGTCCCTGTCGAAGTTCGCCCCGAGCGAAGGAATGCATTGGCGTTCCGTTGGCTTGCAACTTACGCCAAAGCTCGTCGCGGGTCTTCCATGGGAGAAAAATTGGCCCAGGAAATGTTTGATGCCGCTGAGAACCGCGGCGAATCCGTAAAAAAGCGTGAAGATGTTCACCGAATGGCAGAAGCCAACAAAGCTTTTGCTCACTACCGTTGGTAAATAACTATGGCTGATCCACAAATCACAGATCTGAAAAAACTTCGCAACATTGGGATTTGCGCGCACATCGATGCGGGCAAAACCACCACTACTGAGCGTATCCTCTACTATACGGGGGTAACTCACAAAATCGGGGAAGTGCACGACGGAGAAACCGTGATGGACTACATGGTCCAAGAACGGGAACGGGGAATCACTATCACCTCCGCTGCAACTACTTGCCATTGGAAAGATTGCCGTATCAACATCATCGATACCCCTGGCCACGTAGATTTTACGATTGAAGTAGAACGTTCTCTTCGAGTGCTCGACGGCGCCGTAGTTTTGTTTGATGGCGTTGCTGGAGTGCAACCCCAATCAGAAACTGTTTGGCGACAAGCAGACCGCTATAAAGTGCCTCGAATGTGTTTCATCAACAAAATGGATCGCGTCGGAGCTAACTACGATAAAGCAGTACAGTCGATTGTGGAAAAACTGAACGGACGTCCAGTGATGTTCAACTACCCCGTCGGTGCGGAAGATAAACTGTTAGGAGTCGTAGACCTCATTGAGCAAAAAGCACTGATTTGGGATATCCCAGGCAAAGGCGATGAATATCGTCTGACAGAAATTCCCGCTGACTTAAAAGACAAGTGCAAAGAACTCCGTGAAAAGCTCGTGGACGCAGTGGTGGAAGAAGATGAAGCCATCATGAGCCGCTATTTAGAAGGTGGCGAAGTTACTAATGATGAAATTCGTGCTTGCGCTCGAAAAGCCACGCTGAATTTGAAGATTGTTCCTGTGTTTGCAGGTTCTTCCTTTAAGAACAAAGGCGTTCAACCCATGTTGGATGGGGTGCTGGCTTACCTTCCCTCTCCCTTGGATAAACCTCCTGTCACAGGGGTGAATCCTGATAAGGAAGAAGAAAAAATGGAGAGAAAAGCAGATACGGGAGAAAAATTCTCCGCACTTGCTTTCAAAATTTTGACGGATCCTTATGTAGGTCAACTCACATTCTTCCGCGTTTATTCGGGAGCTTTGGAAGCTGGTTCCTATGTTTTAAATGCTCGTCAGGGCAAAAAAGAACGTATTGGACGTTTGCTTCAAATGCATGCGAACAAGCAGAACGAAATTAAAAATGTAAAAGCAGGCGATATTGCTGCTGCAGTGGGCTTAAAATTCACCCGCACAGGGGATACCCTGTGTGATGAGGATGCTCCGATTTCATTGGAATCCATGCACTTCCCAGAACCGGTGATCTCCATTGCCGTAGAGCCTAAATCCAAAGCAGATCAGGAAAAGCTGTCCCTCTCGTTACAAAAATTGGCCATTGAGGACCCCAGCTTCCAGCTCAAAGTGGACCCCGAGACGAATCAGACCATTATTTCTGGTATGGGCGAACTTCACTTAGAAATCATCGTGGACCGATTACTCCGCGAATTTAAAGTAGAAGCCAACGTCGGTAAGCCTCAAGTGGCCTACCGTGAAACCATCACTAAGAAAGTGGAGCAAGAAGGCAAATATATTAAACAAACGGGTGGTCGCGGTCAGTACGGCCACGTTTGGCTCACCATTGAACCCCTCCCACCCGGAGGCGGATTCAAATTTGAAAATGAAATCGTTGGGGGGGTTGTGCCTCGTGAGTACATCCCAGCCGTAGATAAAGGCGTCCAAGAAGCGCTAACCAACGGAATTCAAGCAGGATATCCAGTAGTTGATATCAAAGTGAGCTTGTTCGACGGGTCTTACCACGATGTGGACTCGAGCGAAATTGCCTTCAAAATCGCAGCTTCCATGGCTTTCAAAGATGGCTGTAAAAAGGCAGGTCCCATTATTTTGGAACCTATCATGTCCACCGAAGTCACTTGCCCTGAACAGTACATGGGCGATGTGATTGGGGATTTGAACTCCAGACGGGGCAAAATCATGTCCATGGAACCTCAAGCGGGCGTTCAAGTGATTAAAGCGGAAGTCCCCTTGGCAGAAATGTTTGGTTATGCTACTCAAGTACGCTCTTTAAGTCAGGGGCGAGCGACGTACACAATGGAATTCCACCATTATGAACCGGTTCCCAGCAATATTGCTCAGGAACTCGTCGCGAAATCAGGAGGAAAGTAATGTCGAAAGCAAAATTCGAAAGAAATAAACCCCACGTGAACGTAGGAACGATTGGACACGTGGATCATGGAAAAACAACACTGACCTCTGCAATTACGACAGTGCTTGCAAAGAAAGGTTTTGCA